>Ga0210029_1000646_pt1 | contig 22262 bp, 26 predicted proteins | sample CryGeymeta201521_FD_183985 | JGI IMG/M metagenome (GOLD analysis project Ga0210029, IMG submission 183985) | Groundwater microbial communities from Crystal Geyser aquifers in Utah, USA - Crystal Geyser metaG 2015-21 (SPAdes) (version 2) | ecosystem: Environmental > Aquatic > Deep subsurface >... | reverse complement strand
CTTTATTGATTTTATAGGTGATATTCTATCACCTTTGACAGAGAGTTCAAACCTTATGATAAATTTTTAGCGGACACTACTGATTTCATCTCCCTCTAAATTTTTCACCTTCTTTAGTTAACCTAAACAAACCAGAATAAGATGATTTTCTTTCAAAATAATCCCTATTGTATTTACCTTTCCAGCCGACTAAATCTGCATATATTGCTCTTCTGATATTTGCATCAATACTAACAACATCCCCAAAATCAACTCCATATTTCTTCAGTTCAGACTTTACATAATTGTAAATATCTTGTAGATGAACAAAGCCATCGGGTGTTTTTGGTAATTTTAGTCCAGCATCAACAACTAATCTTCTTAGAGTCGGCCGAGTTCCAGGAAGCAATTCTTCCATCTCTTGCAATTTTTTTATTTCACTTTTTGTATCTTGCTTCTTAAAAGCCTGTTCATTATGGACAAGAACTGTGTCATATATTTTTCTATAACTTTCAATGTACTCAAGGCTTGGTTCAAACACAGATTCTTGAAGTCTCATTCTGAGGTAAAAGTTGATTAACTGAAGTATTTCACTATCCGTCTCTATTCCATTAAAAACAACATTCAACTCAACATTTTTAGATAATCCACCATTAGTCAAATTTGATGAGCCAACAATAGCAGTAAGCTCTTTATTCTTGTTTTTGACGAGATATAATTTAGGATGGAAAACAGAAGATTTATTTGGTTCACTAAAACAAAAACATTTTAGATTAGGATTAGACTTCTGCAAAGACTTTAACTCAAATAAAGAGTCAGGGTCGGTTGTTCTAAAATCAAGACCAACCAGAAATTCAACCTTGCCATTATTTTTTAAGATATTGTTTATGTCAGATTTTATTAATGATAATCCAGAATATTTCAAAAATGCTACTGAGAACTTTGCCTCTATAGCACCTATAAAAGACTCTTTTAATACATCAATTAGTTTATTATTTTCATTATCTGCAATTATTATTTGCATAAATCTAATTCTTCTTTAAGAACGCATACCTGTCTTGCCATAAATTATTGGTTTTTCATTAAACCATCCCTCTGCAATTAACTCTAAAAGAAAGTAATTAGGTGCGTATTGTCTGGTATTGTAAGGAGGGTCTAAGTATAAAATATCAGAGTATATTTTTTTGACTAAATTATTAGCATCTTCCTTGAAGACTTTATTATCTCTCTTGCTCTTAGGAATGTCGGGTACTTATAACTTAATTGATTTAAGTGCGCGTGGATCCCAATGTTTCAAATAGGCAGCATAGTTGCCCGATATATTAGCAACATAAGGAATTGCTTCAATAAGTGAAGTAAGCAATATATAAAATTCATCTTCAGTAATGAGTTTGCTGTCTTTCCATTCTTGAATCTTTGTCCTAATTGCGTCAATCTTCATTCCATTATCATTTGTAAAATACATCCTTGGAGAATCAAGATTTTTTGTGCCGGCAGGACAGTAATTCTCATAAATAAATCCTTTTAGCGGCTTTAAATTGTTTATATATTCAATAACTCTTTTTATATTATCTATTGAGCCATTAACACCTGTTACAATTCCATGTAACCCTTCAAAAAGAGGGTAATCATTATTCTTTATATAAGTACGGGCAAGAGAATAAGAAAATTCTAAAAAATCATTTGCGTAAACGGTGTAACCTTTTTGCTTAAAATATCTGGCAACGGTTGTTGTTCCAGAAAATAAATCACAAAAAATAGCACCTGAATTAATTCCTGTCTTTGCTACACCTTCACTCAAAAAATCAAGTAATTTACTTTTACAACCATAGTAACGCATTTATAACCTCTTTAAACCTTTCTTATAACACCCTCTACCTTTCCTATAATCATAATATTTTTGTCTGCTGGGTCAACGATGATTGGTTCCATCGTATCATTTTCTGGCGCCAGCGTAATTTTACCTTTATCTCTATAGAATCTCTTAACAATAGCCTCATCTTCTATAAGAGCAATAACCATTTCTCCTTGTTCAGCTATTGGTTGTTGACGAACCAATACAAAATCTCCATCAAGAATACCTGCATTAATCATGCTGGTACCTTTAACTCTCAAAGCAAAAACCTTATCTGGATTTTTAATAAGAGAACTATCTACAGTTAGAGAACCCTCTGTGTTTTCTTCTGCAAAAATAGGTTGACCTGCTGAGACTTTTCCAATAATAGGGACTTCAATTTTGTTACTTTTATTATCTCCTATATTGCTTTTTTCTATCCAGTTATCTATAGCCTCTTTTTTAAATCTCCATTGATTTCTTACTTTAAAAGCTGGTAGTTGTTTAGACTTGACCATACGGTAAACCGTTCTTTGGTCTACCTTTAAATATGTTGCCACCTCTTGCAAGGTTAAAATATTGCTATCCATATTAAATCACCTATTATAGTCATATATTGTCTTATATTGTCAATAGTAGTCCATTTCTGTCAGTTTGTCAAGTCTTTTTTTAAATGTGTTTTTTTGAATGTTCTTTAAAGGAGAAAAAGAGATGGCAGAATTTAAAGTGTAAGTCAATTTACGGGGTCATTTCGGGGTCAGACCCGATTTTTGATATTTCGTCACTTATGGTGATGCAGCCACCGTCATTTTGGTTTTTTTTCGGTAATTACTATATTAATCAACCTATTTTACTTCCATAAATTTTCATCTATTTTCTCGAAATCTTCGATTCTCTTCTGAAACTCCATATAATCCTTTTCACTCCACGTACCAGCTAGGTGGTCTAAATCATTATAGATTACAGTTCTTGATTTTTTTATCAGTCCAAGCTCTTTTTTGAGAATCTTCAATAAAACTGCATTGACACTTGTCCCTTCCTCTTTTGCTTTCTCTTTCAAAGCCTTGACCACCAAATCGTCGAGTCCCCTAATTGTCATTACTGTCATGTTTGCCTCCCTTTATTGGGCTCCTTCATAATAAAAGAAGACCATTAATGTCATTGAAATGGCCGTCAAAGGTGAAAAGAGCCAGTCCGTGTCTCATCGCAGAAGCAGCAACCCAGATGTCGTTTGTGGGAATAGGTTTTCCCTTTTTCTTTAAATCCCAGTAGATCTTTGCATAAAATTCTGCAGTTTCTTCATCCATCTGAACAACATGGACACGTGGAGAATCCAGGAACTGCTCAAGTTCTTCCCGATTCTTGGCTTCCTTGCTACCACCCTTAAAACCACTTAAAATTTCACCTAATACAATAATATTTACGCCTATGTATTCAACCATCTTAAGCGTATTCACAGCAATAGGGTTATCCCTTTTGAAGGCAGCATAACTATTTGTATCGATAAGAATTCGTTTCATATACTTAACCTACTAAGCTTTATAGTCATAAAATGATAGCATAATGCTATCATTTTATGCAATCAAGTTGGCTTGATGAACAACCTCAAACCTAAAGCGATAATCTGTTATGATAGTATCAAGAAAAATGGATAAAGGAGTCCTCAGAAAAGTGCTTATAAAGCATGGCATTGAAACTCAGGACAGAATTAGAAAAAGATCAGGAAAATGGACTGGTGTTTCTGAGGTCAGAAAGTGGAGAGAATTGGATATATGAGTTTATTACACCTTTATCGAAGGCCAGCCCTTTCGTTAGCTAAGAAAAACGAATTGCTGTCAATTGTAAAGCAGAAAGTGTCTCCTGATGTAAAAGACATAAAAACAGAGTACTGCTTTAACATCGAAACGGTAGCTCCACTTACAAACGAGGAGCTTGATATACTTCGATGGCTTCTCGCAGAGACATTCGAAATAGAGAATTTTTCTGAGGAAAGTTTTTTATTAAAAGGCATACCCCCCCCCACCCATCCCTCCCCCTCGAGGGGGGAGGGTGAGGGAGGGGGGGAGATTTTAGAGGTTGGCCCTCGCATGAACTTTACAACTGCATGGTCAACAAATGTGGTTTCGGTATGCCATGCCTGTGGGTTGACTAAGATCAGCCGTATTGAAAGATCAAGGAGGTATAAAATAATTTTTAGTCAGCAGTCAAATACCCTTTTACAGCCAAATAATCCCCCCGTCCCCCCTTTATCAAAGGGGGATAAGGGGGGATTTCTTGAACTTATTCGCGACAGAATGACTGAATGCTCGTATCCTGAGCCGCTTACCACATTTGAGACAGGAATAAAACCTGAGCCTGTTTACATTGTTCCCCTGATAGAAGAAGGCAAAGCGGCTCTTAGAAAGATGGACATAGAGATGGGTCTTGGGCTTGATGACTGGGATATAGACTATTATTCCAACCTCTTTGTTAATGACATAGGTCGTAATCCTACCAATGTAGAATGTTTTGACCTTGGCCAGTCAAACAGTGAACATTCAAGACACTGGTTTTTTAAGGGCAGATTGATCATTGATGGAAAGGAGATGCCGTACACATTAATGGATATAATCAAGCAGCCCCTGATGGCAAACCCTAATAACAGCGTAATAGCATTTAAAGATAATTCGAGTGCCATTCGAGGATATGATATATGGACCATAATTCCAGAGCATCCAGACAGGCCTTCCCGCTTTCAATATTCAGGACTCAATTATCACATTATCTTTACAGCCGAGACACATAATTTCCCAACAGGTGTAGCACCCTTTCCAGGAGCAGAAACAGGCACAGGCGGTAGGATAAGAGATGTTCATGCAACAGGCAGAGGCAGTTTAGTCATAGCAGGTACAGCAGCATATTGTGTTGGCAATCTACAAATACCTGGTTATTCCTTGCCATGGGAAGATAATTCATTTGAATATCCACCGAATCTGGCAAGACCTCTTCAGATAGAGATAGAGGCGAGCAATGGTGCCTCTGATTACGGAAATAAATTTGGTGAACCTGTAATACAGGGTTTTACAAGGTCATTTGGTTTGAGGCTGCCAAATAGTGAAAGAAGGGAATGGGTTAAACCCATAATGTTTACTGGCGGTATAGGACAAATAGATGAAAGACATATCGAAAAAGGAGGGCCCAAAAAGGGAATGCTTCTGGTCAAAATAGGCGGCCCTGCATATAGGATAGGTATTGGCGGAGGCGCTGCGTCGAGCATGATTCAGGGCGAAAACATAGCCGAACTTGATTTCAGTGCCGTGCAGCGCGGCGATGCTGAGATGGAGCAGAAGGTTAACAGGGTTATAAGGACATGTGTAGAGATGGGGGATAATAATCCTATTATCAGCATCCATGACCAGGGCGCTGGTGGAAACTGTAATGTTGTTAAAGAAATAATTTATCCTGCGGGCGCAAAGATAGAAATAAGAAATATTCAGCTTGGCGATAACACACTTTCAGTGCTTGAGATATGGGGCGCTGAATACCAGGAGCAAGACGCATTACTTATAAAACCAGAAAGAACTGGAGAATTTCTTTCCCTTTGTAAAAGGGAGAAAGTCTCTTACGCCATTATTGGAGAGATTACAGGAGATGGCTTTATTGTGCTTCATGATGAGACAGATGGTGGTACGCCTGTAAATCTTGAACTATCAAAGATTCTTGGTGAGATGCCGCAGAAGACCTTTTATATTGGGCGTATACAGCCGAAACTTGAACCGCTAAAAATCCCCCCATTCCCCCCTTTGCTAAAGGGGGGAGAAGGGGGGATTACTGTAAGAGATGCACTTGAAAGGGTGCTCCGCCTTGTCTCTGTTGGCTCGAAGAGATTCCTTACCAATAAGGTTGACAGGTCAGTTACTGGCCTTATTGCTCAACAGCAATGTGCCGGACCTTTGCAATTAACCTTATCTAATGCGGCTGTTATCAGTCAAAGCCATTTTGGATTAACAGGTGCAGCAATAGCTATTGGCGAACAACCAATAAAGGGCATGATAAGCCCACAGGCAATGGCAAGGATGAGTGTTGGTGAAGCACTAACAAATATTATGTGGGCAAATGTGAGCGCCATCGAAGATATTAAATGTTCTGGAAACTGGATGTGGGCAGCAAAGCTTTCAGGTGAAGGCGCCAGACTTTATGATGCTGCATTAGCATTAAAAGATATTTTGCTTGAATTAGGTATTGCAATTGATGGAGGTAAAGACAGCCTATCTATGGCTGCTATGGTTATTGATTCATCTGGCAAGACCGAGATAGTGAAAGCTCCAGGGAGCCTTGTTATTTCTACATATGTTACATGCCCTGATGTTACAAGGGTTATCACGCCTGATATAAAAAGGCCAGGTGAAAGCAGGCTGCTTTATATTGATCTCGGCAATGGGAAATATAGAATTGGTGGCACTGCCTTAGCACATGTCTATGGACAGGTCGGAAATGAATCTCCCGATCTGGATGACCCTCAGCTTCTTAAACGCACCTTTAATGCCATACAGAGATTCATTTCAGAGGACCTGATTATGTCAGGCCACGACAGAAGTGATGGAGGATTAATAACAACTCTACTTGAAATGGCATTCGGAGGAAATTGCGGGATCGATGTAAACATTAATTTTACACCACCACCCCTCCCCCCCCTTGGTAAAAATCCCCCCTTACCCCCCTTTACTAAAGGGGGGATGGGGGGATTACAGGAAATGATATTTCCTCTGTTATTTTCAGAAGAACTCGGAATGGTAATCGAATATCTCCCTGAAAATGAACAGGAGATAGTATCTCTCTTGAAACAACAGAAAATCCCTTATCAGATAATAGGGAAGACATTGTCAGAACAGCAGATCAGGGTTAAACTCAAAACTCAAAACTCAAAACTCAAAACTATTTTAGATGAAGATATGCGTGTCCTCAGGGCAATATGGGAGGAGACGAGTTATCAGCTTGACAGGCTCCAGGCAAATCCTGATTGTGTTGATGAAGAAAGAAGGGTAAATTTTGACAGAAAAGGACCACAATATAGACTGACATTTACACCCACATTACAAGCTTTCGATCTTCCAAAAGTCAGCCCCCCCACCCATCCCTCCCCCTCGAGGGGGGAGGGGAAGGGTGGGGGTGAGGTTTCCCGAGCTTCTAAACTTCCTAAAATAGCAATCATGCGTGAAGAGGGCAGTAACGGAGACCGCGAGATGACTTCTGCCTTTTATCAAGCTGGTTTTGAGGTATGGGATATAACGATGACAGACCTCCTTGAGGTCAGGGCAAATCTTGAAGACTTCAGAGGTATTGCCTTTGTAGGTGGATTCAGTTATGCCGATGTCCTCGATTCAGCAAAAGGCTGGGCAGGGGTAATCAGGTTTAATAAAAGACTCTATGAGCAATTCCATCGGTTCTATGAAAGGCCTGATACCTTCAGCCTCGGTGTCTGTAATGGGTGCCAGCTTATGGCACTTCTTGGCTGGGTTCCATGGAAGGGGATTCCTGACAAGATTCAACCAAGATACATACAGAATAAATCTGGACGGTTTGAATCAAGGTTTTCAACAGTTCATATCCTGCCGAGTCCTTCTATAATGCTAAGAGGAATGGAAGGTTCTACTCTTGGTGTATGGGTTGCACATGGTGAGGGAAGGCTCTATTTCCCGGAGAAGGATATGCTTCAAGAAGTTATAGAAAAAAACCTGGTGCCAATAAGGTTCGTTGATGATAATGGGGAAATTACCGAGACATATCCATTTAATCCCAATGGCTCTCCCCTTGGAATAACAGCCCTCTGCTCACCTGATGGTAGACACCTTGCCATGATGCCCCATCCAGAAAGGACATTTCTTAAATGGCAATGGCCTTATATGCCGGAGGATTGGAAGAAAACCCTCAAGGCCTCTCCATGGTTGAAAATGTTTCAGAATGCAAGGGAGTGGTGTGCTGGTGGCGGTGCAGGGAATCGAACCCCGGACACTGCGGATATGAGCCGCATGCTCTAACCGACTGAGCTACACCGCCATGTTAAAAAAAGTTATGAGTTAAGAGTTCTGAGTTCAAAGTTTAAAAAAGAATATGAATTATAACAAAAGAGACGAATTTAGTGAAAGAGTTCAAACCTCCGTGTCCTGATGTTGATAAGCACCCCTATTGATAGGAGATTTGACAGGAGCGCCGTGCCTCCATAGCTCATAAAGGGTAATGGTATTCCAACGACCGGCATTAAGCCTAATGTCATCCCGACATTAATAAACAAGTAGATTAAAAACATGAATGTTATTCCGAGGGCAAGCAGTTTTCCAAAGTCATCCTTTGCCTTCCTCGCTGTATCAAGCCCTCTCAGTATCAAGACTAAATAGAGAAATAAAAGCAACAGGCTCCCGAGAAATCCCCACTCTTCGGCAAAGACCGCAAAAATAAAGTCTGTGTGCTTTTCGGGGAGGAACCTGAAAGGTCCCTGTGTGCCATGCATATAGCCCTTTCCGAAGAACTTACCCGATCCTACTGTAATCTTTGACTGATTTAAGTGATATCCTATCCCTGCCGGGTCTACTTCTGGGTCTATAAAGGCAACAATCCTGCTTTTCTGATAGTCTTTAAGTCCTCCCCAGAGTATATTGCCAAGGAAAGGCAGGGATATCAAACTTATAATAACGAATAATAATGCCACTTTTTTATGAAGCCCTTTTGTGAGTATTAAAAAAATAAAAATTGTCAGGATTACTAATGATGTCCCGAGATCAGGCTGTTTAATAAGAAGGATGAAGGGAAGAAATACGATTAAAAAGAATATACGAAAAATTATACTTGTGCTGATTGGACCATTTATTGCGCTTAATTGTTGTGAGAGCATTATTATGTATATAAGCTTAAAAAATTCAGATGGTTGAAAAGAGACAGGACCCAGACTTAGCCACCTCTGTGCCCCCATACCCGTTTTACCGAGGATAAAGACAGTTATCAAAAGAACAATGCCTGTAATATAAAGATGAAGTGATAATCTGCTGAGCCATACATAGTCAAAGCTGACAATCGCGAATAAAGCAATAATTCCGAGTATGAGCCAGGATGCCTGTTTTATATAGAATCCAGGATGTTCTTCTGTTTCAAGGGGGCGTGTAGCACTGTATATTGTCATAATTCCAATAAGGGCTATTATTATGGCAATCGAAAGAGTTACCCAATCAAAATTTTTGATAAATCTACGATCTATTCGCAGCATTTTTTAATTTACCAGAAAAAAGACAGGTAAAGGTATAGGTACCTTACCTTTCTTCTAAGGCGGGCACTTGGCGCATACGGATGTAAAAAGGGAAGTAGACAGATACCGGTCTCCCCTGTCAGGGAGGATAACGACTATGACACCTTCCTTAAGCTCGCTGGATTTTCTGAGGGCTATGTGCATTGCAGCGCCGCTCGACATCCCTGCAAATATTCCTTCCTTCACTACCAGCATTCTTGTAGTGTCAAATGCCTCTTCATCATTCACTATATATCTTTCATCAAGCTTTTGAGGGTTGAATATTTTTGGAGCAATGGACTCTGACATGTTCTTAAGGCCCTGTATCCTATGGCCTAAAACGGGTTCCACGCCTATTATCTTTATATCTTTATTAAACTCCTTGAGTCTTTTACCTGCGCCCATGAGTGTGCCTGTAGTTCCCATACCGGCCACAAAGTGTGTAATACGGCCACCTGTCTGCTCTATTATTTCTTTACCCGTGGTCTCATAGTGTGCCAAAATGTTAGCTCCGTTATCAAACTGATTTGGCATGAAGTACTTCTCCGGCTCCTCAGAGAGTATATTGTGCGCAAGTCTTATCGCACCATCTGTCCCTTCTTCCGATGGGCTCAATATAAGCTCTGCGCCGAATGCCTCAAGGATCCTCCTCCTTTCAATGCTGACGCATGCAGGCATGGTAAGTTTTACCCTGTATTTCTTGGCTGAGGCAACCATGGCAAGCCCTATCCCTGTATTTCCTGATGTGGCCTCAAGTATTATCTTATCCCTCGTAAGCTTTCCATCTCTCTCTGCTGACTCTATCATGTAAAGGGCAATTCTGTCTTTAACAGAGCCGCCGGGATTATTGCCCTCAAGCTTTGCAAAGAGTTTTACCCTGGGATTAGGGTTTATGCTATCTATACTGGCAAGGGGTGTGTTCCCTATGCATTGAAGAATTCCCATTATTTTTATTATAAATATAGTCTCAATGGTTGGTCAAGTGGGGTAAGTGCTAAATTAGGGAAGAGATGAGATGATCTCTGGCTTTTTGTTTTTAGAATTCATATATCCTTCTATCGCCCTTTTTGCAATTGATGCCGCAGTTCCTCCACCATGTCCTCCGTGTTCGACAAATACTGAAAGTGCTATTTCTGGTTTTTCAACAGGGGCAAAGGCAACAAACCAGGCATGGTCCCTGAACTTTTCAGGGAGGGATTGAGAGTCTCTTTTTATTGCAACAACCTGGGCTGTGCCAGTCTTGCCGCCAATACTTGTTAGTTGCGATTTGGCAGCCCATCCAGTACCTCCGGACTCATTCACAACACCAGAAAGTCCTTTTTTAATGATTTCAAGGGTCTCAGGTCTTACCTTCGCCTTTCCTGAAATTATTGGCTGGGCGTCTTTAATCAATGTTGGCTTATATAGATTACCACCGTTTGCTATTGTGCTTGTCATGACTGCCATTTGTAGAGGTGTTACAGCGACATATCCCTGACCTATTGCTGCATTAAAGGTTTCACCGAGATACCAGGGGTGTTTTTTGTTTTCAAGCTTCCAATTTGTGTTTGGTATCAATCCCTGCCGTTCTCTACCAAGTTCGATGCCCGTCTTTCTGCCTAAACCGAGGCTCGTGGCATAAGCGTAAATTTTATCTATGCCGAGACGTCTGCCGACCTCATAAAAAAATACATCGCAGGATTCCACTATCGCCCTGTGCAGAGAAATTACGCCATGCCCATGTTTACGCCAGCAGCCAAAGTGCCACCTGCCATAGTCTATTCCACCCCTGCAATCCACCCTGGTCTCAGGGGAAATAACCCCTTCCTCAAGTCCAGCGATTGCAGTAACAATCTTGAATACCGAGCCAGGTGGATACTGGCTTTGCAGCGCCCTGTTGAGCATAGGGTTTTTTTTATCGTGAATAAGAGCCATCCATTTGTCATAGCTTATTCCCTTTGCAAAAAGGTTGGGGTCAAAGGAAGGTTTGCTTATCATGCCGAGTATCTCCCCTGTGTCAGGTTTAATCGCAACAAGGGCACCTGCCCTTTCTCCGAATGCCTTCTCAGCCTCTTTCTGGAGATTAATGTCTATACTCAACGTAATATCTCTTCCTTTTATTGGGGTTTTTTCCTGTAGCAGTCTTATTTCCCTGCCGAGTGCATCAACCTCAATAACCCTCTTGCCAAGTGTGCCCCTGAGTGGTTTGTCAAAGAGCATCTCAACGCCCCATTGCCCGATAAACGTCTCTGGTGGTATCTCTTTTAATGCAAGGTCTTTTGATTGTGCTGGGTTAAGCTTTCCAAGATAACCTATAAGATGTGAAGCAACATCACCATAGATATATTCTCTGCTGACCTCTGTTTCGATAATAAGACCTGGAAAATCAGATCGCCTTGATTCAATGTATGCAACCTCACTAAAAGGCAGCCCCTCTTTTAATCTTATAGGGACAAAAGGGCTTGGGCTATTTTTATTTATCTTTTCGGTTATTTCTTCAGCTGGTATATTAAGGAGCTTTGAAACTGAATCAACTTTGCTTTTGTCGAATTCCTTGGTGATTAAAGATGCATAGTAGTAAGGGGAATTTTTTACAAGGGGAATGCCGTTTCTGTCAAAGATTATTCCCCGTGGCGCCGGTATCGCTATTATCCTTAGCCTGTTGGCCTCAGAGAGTTTCCTGTATTCCTTGCCCTGCAAAATTTGCAACTGCCACAGCCTCATGATAAGCAGAAGGAAGCCTACAATTACCATGTAGGTTATTATTAGGATTTTTTCAGATTTTTCCTTCACTTTCATTTGAAAATACCTTTATAACACACCCCCAACCCCTCTTAATAGAGGGGAGATTTAAAGTTCTCCCTCTTAATAGAGGGGAGTTCTGCGGTTTCCCCTCTAAAAAGAGGGGATTAAGGGGTGTGTATTTTCATTCCCATTTGTGCCCCGAAAGCTTTCGGGGCATGAGCGTTTCATTTGAAATTCCTATCTCTCTTTACAACCCTTCTTTAGCTTTAGTAAAGGGGGACTGTGCCAATACTGTTCGGCATAAAATTTGCCCACCGCGTTTCTATTAGTTATATCAATAAATCTATAAGAAAAATTAACTAGATTTTAAACTGCTTATTATGAAACAATCAAATCATTATGAATATCTCTTCAAAGAGAGGCAGACATAAAAGAGCCCCAATTCCAGAAAGCGCTCTTCGGGGTTTCAAGTATTTCAAGGTCTTATCTCCCATACTTCGACGTCTGCATTTGCAACTACTCCGGGGGTCAGGTCTTTAATCTTGACATTTCTCTATACCACTCAATCGTCTTTCTTAACCTATCTTCAAACTTGGTTTTAGCCTTAAACCCGAATTCTTTTTCTGCCTTGGATGTATCAAGCATCCTTCACGGCTGGCCGTCTGGCTTTATAGTATCCCAGAGGATTTTTCCTTTTCTCTTGCCAACCGAATAATCACCGAATCTAGTTATTTCGGAATTATTTCGGAATTACTAAATAATACCTAGCTGCTTTAGTTTTACCAACTCCTCTCAAAATGCCCTTTTTCACTAAGTCTTTCAGGTCGTTAAGAACAGTTCTATCAGTTATTTCAGAAAATAGCTTTCTATATTCTTTATTAGAAAGACTTCCTCTTTCTTTAACATATTCTAAACCTTGTTTCTGTCTTTCATTTAATTCTATAATCTCCTTCACTTTTTCAAATTTATCTTTGGTTGAAAATACAGTGATCAAAGAAGTATATTTATCTGACTTTATCCTCGGCTTCTTGGGCTTTAGTGGATGTGTTTGATGTTCCTTAATTATCTTATTCCAACCCTCTCCTAACTCCTCAATGTATTTTACTTTTGCCAACACTTTGGCAATAATTGGATTTCTTGAATATTGCTTTTCTGTAATGTTTTGGGGAGTAATATCTTCGGGTAATCCTCCGGGATTATAAAACTCAAAAGAAGGGGGGTCAGGGTCTGGTCTCCACATTTGACATCTCTGGCTAACAAGCGAGCAAGCTATATTTCACTTATAAATCTCTCTTCTATGTCCTGCTTTATGGACGGTAATAATCTTTTCATCATAATTGATCTCATAGATAACTCTCCAGTCACCAACCTTTAATTTGAAAAGACCAGAGTATTTCCCATGCAAGGGCACTTCTGCCCTCGGCGCTGAAATCAAGCTTATACATTTACCACTTAAGCCCCAATTCCTCTGCTACTTTTCCAACAGGTATTCTTTCCTTTGATTCGAGGAATGAAAGTTGGTGTCAGGTCTTGGCATTTGACATTTCCTTTCATTGGGGTAAGCCATTGGGGTCAGACTTGTTTATTGCGTTTTACTCTCTCGAAAAAGGTTTGGGGTCGCACCTTGACATAGGACATTCTCATCAATATATGTATTTGCGACAGACATTTGTCCGGACAACAAGCCAGTTTTTGAATTTAAAAGTCCTTTAACCGGTCATAGCTCCACATCCCATATTTTGATGGCTAATAAGATGATAAACTTTTATTTATAAATATTGCCTCTGAAGTCTATCTTATCTATAAATGCAATCTTATTTTTAAAGTCTATTCTCAAAATCATCCTAACCTTGCCAATCTTTATCCTGTAATATCCTTTCCATTTGCCCTTCATCTTTTTTACATCAATATTTTCATCAAGCCCTTTAGAATAATTAATCACCCTTTTAACTAAATTAAGTATTTCATCATCTTCTATATTTTCCTTCTTTGCGAATTTATCTGCCTGTCTGCTGAGCTCTATTTGCCACACAGAACTTTCATTCCTCCAGTCTTAATGCCCTTACTACCTCTTTAGAAGGCTCACCATAACTTTCCTCGATCTCTTTTTGTTCCTCATCTGATACATAAGGAGCAAGTAATAGTCTCATTTTCATCAATTCATCCTCTAAGACATCTCTAACTGCCTCTTTTATAATATCTTTTAATTTTTCTTCATCATAAGTTTGCAACTGCTGAGCAGACATTTTCAAAGACCTCCTTCTTCAACAAAATAACCATATAAGGGAATAAGCTACCGCTATTCCTGTCCACACTGGGCAAGCTCTTCAAGCAATAAACTATTAAGCCAACAATCTGGCAAGCTGGCAAAATTGTTCAATGTTCTAAGTTCAAGGTTCTAAGTGATTGCACTCATAACATCGTGAACTAAATTAAGTCTTTCTTTTTGTCGTCGGACGATACAAAGGTCGAGGTCAGAGTTAAGATTAAGACGATAAAAAATATTCTCAGGGTTTTTGGCATTTATTTTTTATTAGGGCACATCCCATATTTTCCGCGAACTGCGTTGATAACAAACTGAGGGGGTCAGGTCTTGGATCTTGACATTTCCCTTTCATTGTCCTCTCTTCTCTCTTTTCCCTTTCCTCTATAAAGACAAACAAATAATTCACATTTTAGTCCTTCTTCAAGCATATTATTTTGCCTTTAATATCATTTCTCTGAATTAAGTATATCTTCAAACTCTTTAGGTTTAATAATCTCCGTACTGCCAAATGTTTTCATAACCAGGAGGTCTGCGTCTCCTGTAATAAGATAGTCTGCCTTTCCTTCCATTGCCACTTCGAGAAAAAAATTATCCTTTTCATCTTTGGACGGTTTGATACTTCAGCAAGTTCTTTAAGCATTTCGTTTGATACAACAACCTTTATTTCTTTGGAAAGTATCTTTTCATCCAAGTCTTTTAAGAGGCCCCCAAGCAAGTAACTGATCCAGATATTGGTATCAATTACGACTTTCATATCGTTTTTGCCTGACAGCCTCTACCTCTTTAGTAATCTCCTCTAAAGTCATAGGATATTTTTGGGCAGATACTCTAAACCCTGAGAGAAGGTTCTTAAACCTCATTGCAAAAAGCTCGTCTTCCAACATTGTAAGAACTTCAATTTTACCTTCTAAGGGCAAATCCTTAACTGCCTTTTTTATCTTATCTATGCCTGTAATTGAATTTGTTTTTAACATTATCGACATCTCCTTTTCATCATTATTTTACACATGAAATTGAGTGAAATGAGTGAAATTGGGACAGATACCGTTTACCTTAGCTGCCCGTCCGAATCACCGGAGTGGATTCCTATTATTTTTAAGATGTTCGTGATTTTCCTGCATGAGTGTCTCTATCTCTTCCTTCAGCCTGTCATATTCTTCACGTTTTCGCTGAAGGAAGTTGTATGTCTGTGTTACTTTAGCCCTAAAGCCCCTTGGCGTAATGATGTACATGTAGCCTATCTTTTTTCTTGAATTCTTGAACCTCTGTGCCTTGATGTAGCCCTTCTCGATCAATGCATTTACAAGATAATTAACCCTTCCCAGACTTAATCCCATCCTCTTTGACAGGTCACGCTGCGAAAGGGTACCGTCTTTTGCTAATTCTCTGAAGGTTTTGAACTGGGATTCGTCCATTTGTTAAGACAGATAAAGGCAAAGGTTAAGGTTAAGGTTAAACACTTAATTTGAGAAAGGTAAAAAGAGAACAAGCTACCGCCATTTCCTGACATATATCAGGACAGGTGCTGAAGAAAATCCATGCGTTCAAGCACTGAACTATAATAAAACTATTTGTCATAAAAATTCAAGCCAATTCCATAAAAAATCTTAACGTGTTTCGGGGTCAGACTTGTTTATTGCGTTTTACTCTCTCGAAAAAGGTTTGGGGTCGCACCTTGACATAGGACATTCTCATCAATATATGTATTTGCGACAGACATTTGTCCGGACAACAAGCCAGTTTTTGAATTTAAAAGTCCTTTAACCGGTCATAGCTCCACATCCCATATTTTGATGGCTAATAAGATGATAAACTTTTATTTATAAATATTGCCTCTGAAGTCTATCTTATCTATAAATGCAATCTTATTTTTAAAGTCTATTCTCAAAATCATCCTAACCTTGCCAATCTTTATCCTGTAATATCCTTTCCATTTGCCCTTCATCTTTTTTACATCAATATTTTCATCAAGCCCTTTAGAATAATTAATCACCCTTTTAACTAAATTAAGTATTTCATCATCTTCTATATTTTCCTTCTTTGCGAATTTATCTGCCTGTCTGCTGAGCTCTATTTGCCACACAGAACTTTCATTCCTCCAGTCTTAATGCCCTTACTACCTCTTTAGAAGGCTCACCATAACTTTCCTCGATCTCTTTTTGTTCCTCATCTGATACATAAGGAGCAAGTAATAGTCTCATTTTCATCAATTCATCCTCTAAGACATCTCTAACTGCCTCTTTTATAATATCTTTTAATTTTTCTTCATCATAAGTTTGCAACTGCTGAGCAGACATTTTCAAAGACCTCCTTCTTCAACAAAATAACCATATAAGGGAATAAGCTACCGCTATTCCTGTCCACACTGGGCAAGCTCTTCAAGCAATAAACTATTAAGCCAACAATCTGGCAAGCTGGCAAAATTGTTCAATGTTCTAAGTTCAAGGTTCTAAGTGATTGCACTCATAACATCGTGAACTAAATTAAGTCTTTCTTTTTGTCGTCGGACGATACAAAGGTCGAGGTCAGAGTTAAGATTAAGACGATAAAAAATATTCTCAGGGTTTTTGGCATTTATTTTTTATTAGGGCACATCCCATATTTTCCGCGAACTGCGTTGATAACAAACTGAGGGGGTCAGGTCTTGGATCTTGACATTTCCCTTTCATTGTCCTCTCTTCTCTCTTTTCCCTTTCCTCTATAAAGACAAACAAATAATTCACATTTTAGTCCTTCTTCAAGCATATTATTTTGCCTTTAATATCATTTCTCTGAATTAAGTATATCTTCAAACTCTTTAGGTTTAATAATCTCCGTACTGCCAAATGTTTTCATAACCAGGAGGTCTGCGTCTCCTGTAATAAGATAGTCTGCCTTTCCTTCCATTGCCACTTCGAGAAAAAAATTATCCTTTTCATCTTTGGACGGTTTGATACTTCAGCAAGTTCTTTAAGCATTTCGTTTGATACAACAACCTTTATTTCTTTGGAAAGTATCTTTTCATCCAAGTCTTTTAAGAGGCCCCCAAGCAAGTAACTGATCCAGATATTGGTATCAATTACGACTTTCATATCGTTTTTGCCTGACAGCCTCTACCTCTTTAGTAATCTCCTCTAAAGTCATAGGATATTTTTGGGCAGATACTCTAAACCCTGAGAGAAGGTTCTTAAACCTCATTGCAAAAAGCTCGTCTTCCAACATTGTAAGAACTTCAATTTTACCTTCTAAGGGCAAATCCTTAACTGCCTTTTTTATCTTATCTATGCCTGTAATTGAATTTGTTTTTAACATTATCGACATCTCCTTTTCATCATTATTTTACACATGAAATTGAGTGAAATGAGTGAAATTGGGACAGATACCGTTTACCTTAGCTGCCCGTCCGAATCACCGGAGTGGATTCCTATTATTTTTAAGATGTTCGTGATTTTCCTGCATGAGTGTCTCTATCTCTTCCTTCAGCCTGTCATATTCTTCACGTTTTCGCTGAAGGAAGTTGTATGTCTGTGTTACTTTAGCCCTAAAGCCCCTTGGCGTAATGATGTACATGTAGCCTATCTTTTTTCTTGAATTCTTGAACCTCTGTGCCTTGATGTAGCCCTTCTCGATCAATGCATTTACAAGATAATTAACCCTTCCCAGACTTAATCCCATCCTCTTTGACAGGTCACGCTGCGAAAGGGTACCGTCTTTTGCTAATTCTCTGAAGGTTTTGAACTGGGATTCGTCCATTTGTTAAGACAGATAAAGGCAAAGGTTAAGGTTAAGGTTAAACACTTAATTTGAGAAAGGTAAAAAGAGAACAAGCTACCGCCATTTCCTGACATATATCAGGACAGGTGCTGAAGAAAATCCATGCGTTCAAGCACTGAACTATAATAAAACTATTTGTCATAAAAATTCAAGCCAATTCCATAAAAAATCTTAACGTGTTTCGGGGTCAGACTTGTTTATTGCAATTCCTATAAACATAGGGGGGTCGCTTCTTTATCTTTGACAGATTTCATAGCCTACAAGCTGGCAAGCTTCAAGCAACTAATTCCAGCTTTAATTTCTCTATACGTGAGCGCACCGGTTTTAATTCTGTGATTGTGACATATACAATAGAAGTATCTTTTTCGGCTACGCTTTGTGCTGTTTCCCTTGCCCATTTGTTAAATTCATCATCCCCTATAATCTGCATAACAACAAGAGCGTTATCTGGTATTCCATCTGCAAATTCAGGATGTTCTAAAATATACTTATCAAATTCCTTAACAAGCATGCTGTTTTCCTCTACGAATCTTTTTTTGTCTATCATGGAAAATCTCCTCTTAAAAATCTCTCCTTGTAAATTTCCCAGTTTTCATTGTGGGGAAAAAGATAGGGACGTTGTTTCCTAGTGGGAATTGTTTTTATTAGAAACAGAACAGTGTTTCCAGGGTCACCCACCCATTAAAAGGCCCTTTGTCAAGAGACAAACGACTCCTATCGAAAAAAGTTTTATTTTTCTTTTTTTACCATATCGGTTCCGCATGATACTTCTTTCGCACCCGTTATTTCTCTCTTCATTGGTTGTAGGTATAGTTTAAGAACTACTCCGCACCAGTCACCCATCAGGATCAAGACTCAAATCGAAAAAGGGGACGGTTCTACGCATTTGACATCCATCTTTAGCATGGAGCATAGGGCATGGGGCATAGGGCATGGAGCAAAGAAACAGACAGGCTACCGCCCCTCCTGTCCAAACGACAGGTCCTTTTTGATAAGTTTTTAGCTGACAAGCACTCACTGCTTCACCCTCTCAGTTACATATCCGTTCTATGGGATTGTAACCTACGAGGATTATTAAACTCTGGGCTGCGAAATTATACACACTCTATCCCTTATGCGTCAATCTTAAAATCAACATGTTAGAACTCAATCGAACAATGAAATTTTTTGGGTGGTGAGGTTAGAGAGGTACCATTCATACGTCATCCTGACCCCTTCCTTTAGCGCTATTTTGGCCTCCATCCCAGTTCTTTTAGTTTGATTATTATAATACTATAATATAATAGGGAGTTAGGTTTCGCCTAATATCGCTTTCATAATCTTATAAATATCAGAAATGTCAAACTATATCAGATTGAAGTTGCCGATTTACTTTAACCAATTCTCTACATGGAGATTTTGAATCCGCTTGAAATGTTCTTCGTTGTTTGTAACTATCCCTAATCCACGAACTAATGCAGAAGCCGCAATAAGGATATCTGCATCTGCAATTAACTCTCCGCGCTTACTTAGATCCGCATAAATTTCTGCGGCCATTACTATAATCTCATCGGTAAGTGGCAAAATTACATTCTTTGCGCAGAAACGGTCGAATATCATAGCCTGTTTGGTCGCACCTTTAGCCTTCAGCCCACGCAGAATCTCATACCGAGTAATAACTGAGAATATAAACTGGCCATGCTCGGCTAAGTAGTGGCGCGCTTTAGATATTGCGACAGGGTTCTTTCGCATAACCGCCGAAAGAATATCTGTATCCAATATTATTTGTGTTGCCAAAGGTGTCGTTAAGTCCTATTCCTATCTCTGAAGAGGTTACGGCGATCCAAAGCAATCTGTTCTATATCATCTATTTCTTTGTCTGATAGACCTTGATACACCTGCGTGGCTAACTCAAGAAGTTCCTCTGGGGTCAATTGTGGAGGTACCTCAACGATAAGCCGCACCTGCTGCCCCTCTGATATCTCAGGGGGGTTCAAGGGTTTAAAAACCCCATCTTTATAGATAGCTTCCAATGTCTGTTCCATGATATTTTCCTCCTTGTCACAGCTTCAAACTTTACCTAACTCCATTTCTTTTTTAATATACTCTATCATCTTTTTCACATCTTTTCCAAGCCATTTCTTATATCCACTCTTGGACTCCAACTAATCTTTTTTGCTTCTTTTATATCAGCCAGTTATAAGTCGCGGTAGGGACGCCAGTTGCCAGAGCTCCCCGCACAGATCCCAGCGTGCGGCACTACCAAACCGGGCTTTTGCCTCGGGTGATGACGCCAAGGCCTTTCCAAGGGGAAACCGGGGTCGGGCCAAGCTATCTGCTTGATTATTCTGGATTAAAGTTCCCAAAATAGGTGTTTTTAAGCCCTATATCTTCGCTTTTGACCCCAAAATGCTCTCCATGAACAAAGCTCCGGGGTCAGGTCTTTAATCTTGACATTTCTCTATACCACTCAATCGTCTTTCTCAACCTTTCTTAAACATAAAAGGTAAAGGTATAGATAAAGGTAAAGAACTACTTCTTAAAATTTTTCAAAGTTACGACAATCTTGTTCAAGTCGTTGTATAGTTTTAAGAGTTGTCTATCAAGTTTTTCGACAAGGTCTTTATCAAAATACCCTACTCTTTTTCCATATTCCAAATGACTTTGTGTTTCTGTTACAGAACCTTTGGCAAAGTAATAAAAGTTAAGGTTTGGGTGGGGGTCAGGCTTGCATACGTGCATATAGACAAAGACGAGGACTTTGAGTTTCCCAATCATAGAGAATTTGGTTATAAAAGTTTATATGGTAGTCTATACTCTTTGATCTCAGATGCAAGCTTTTCATATTCTGGATCTTTGGGGAAGGGTGTCATGGGGTCAGGTCTTGCAATATCAGTTTCCATAGCTGGCAAGCTGTTCAGTAAACTTCGTCATGCCCACCAATATCTATTAACAAGAACTCATTTTTATCTAAAAATTTAAAAATTATACGACAGTCATAGGAAACACTAAAAGCCCATAGTCCTTCAAGTTTTCCGGTCAACTTATGGGTTCTTAAACGAAAATTGAAAGGTTCTTTTGAAAATAACTCTATCGCATCCCAAAATCTCTTTTTAAGTTCTTCATTATTCTTTATTTTCTTTTTGTAAATTCTCTTAAAACCATGATCCCAAGTGATTTTAATCACTTTCTAAATCCTTATATAAGTCTTTTACGGTCCCACTTTTAACCATCCCCTTTTTTAGATTAGCCATCACTTCTTTAGTCCTCTTTGTAATAGCTTCTCTTTTAGCCTCTATAAGTTGTTTTCTTATCACATCAACTGCATATTCCTTGTCGTCCAGAGGCAGAAGACTAAAATCCTCCATTAATTTATTCAATGTTGATCTGCTCATATTCCTAAGCCTCCTTTAAGCTCGAATATATTAATTTTAACATATTTTTTGTTTTTCCAGAGATTCTTCCTCCCGAAAAGTTGAGACTCAGCATGGCGTAAAAGAAATAGGGTCAAGTCTTTACTTTTACTATTTATCAAAGAAAACGAAAAAGAAACGAAAAAAAGAAGAGAAGAATCACTATTTTGGGGGTCAGGTCTTTAAATTTAGCGTTTTGCCGGGGGGTGGGCCAATTAGGGCTACTTTTTCTCATCAACATTATCCTCAAATTTTTCACATTCCAACACATTTGCTATATGTTCCTTAAAAGCAGGTAAATTTTTCTTAAGCGTATCCCATATCGATTCCAGGTCGATTCCGAAATAATCAAGAGCTAAAACATTCCTGAATCCCACTGCCTCTTTCCATTCAACTTCGCGATACCGATTCCTTACCCCTTCAGGAATATTTTTCACCGCCTCGCCGATAACCTCAAGGTTCCTCAACACCGCATCAACTGACATCTCGAAATTGCAAAACTCTTCAAAAGATAGTCCCTCTGTGTACTTCTCTATCTTTACAATTGCGGTTTGAATATCTTCCAGAAAAAGGATATACTATCTTTCCTTATCTGACATATTCTACCTCTCGGAATATCTTTTCCCTTAATCCGGGTTTTACAGCTTCCTTTATTACCAGATCAACTTCCATTCCAATAAGCTCCCCCAGGTAATATTTCATCCTCATATAATTGAAAAAATCCTTATGTCCCCTTTCAAAAGTAACCAGAATGTCAATATCGCTCAAAGCTGTTTCCTCTCCCTTAATAAAGGAACCGAATATCCCCACATCCATCACATGGAATCTTTCTCTCAAGAAGTCTCTCTTCTCCTCTAATATCTTCTTTGCCTCTGTGACATTCATAAATCATTCTCCTCCCATTCCTTTCGGGGGTTACTAATGATCACCTTCGATTCTGACACAAGTATGTATTCGGGGTCAGGTCTTTACTTTTACTATTTACCATTTACAATCCTGCTTATTGTCGTAAAACAACAAGAGGCATGGGGACACATCCTATATTTTCAATAGTCAATT
>Ga0210029_1000643_pt1 | contig 22392 bp, 23 predicted proteins | sample CryGeymeta201521_FD_183985 | JGI IMG/M metagenome (GOLD analysis project Ga0210029, IMG submission 183985) | Groundwater microbial communities from Crystal Geyser aquifers in Utah, USA - Crystal Geyser metaG 2015-21 (SPAdes) (version 2) | ecosystem: Environmental > Aquatic > Deep subsurface >... | reverse complement strand
CCTCTCGGGGTGGAAATTGCAGCAATAGTATCACTCATAGCTTAAAGGGGGCATATGCCCCCGATTAATCACTCCCATAAAATTTAACCATCTAAATAAATTTTTAACAGAAATATACCGTCACTATATTTCATCTCTTAACGTCTACAATAACTCTTCTTCTCGGCTCTATACCGACACTTCTCGTCCAAATATCAGGATAATTCCTTAGGGTGAGGTGAATGATTCTTCTTGCAGATGCAGACATCGGCCTTAGTTCAACAGGTTCTTTAAGCATTTTTGCCTTTAACGCAGCGTTTATTGCTACGGTTTTGAGCATTTCATACTGCTTCATTTTGTATCCATTTACATCAAGGATAATTGTGGGGAAATTTTCGTCAAGACGATGAGCATAAATGTTCACCACATACTGTATAGACCTTAGAACCGTGCCCTCTTTGCCTATGAAAAGGCCCGGTTCAGATAGATTTGCCAAATTAACATAATAGCCACCGAACCTTTTGCCATCTTCTATTTTGACATCTTCACCAATCTCTTTAAACATTTTTTCAAGGAATTCAGTAACCTTACTCTCTACCATCTATTTCTTCTCCTGTTTAAATCTGGGGTTCTTTTTTGTTTTTACAGGTTTTACTTCTTTTTCCTTTTTCTCCTTTGTTACTTGCGACTGTTCATGAGTTCCTATTTGCTCCGGAAGCTCCCTCTGAGGAAGCTCTTCCTCGACAATCCTCGATTTACTCTGTCCCTTAGGTTGCTCCATAGCTACTCTTATGCCTCTTAAAATAATTGTCTGTTCTCCAACCGCAATAAGAGAGAATGTGATCCAGTAAATAAGAATAGAAGGTGACCATTTTATGGCCCAAACTGCGAAGATAACTGGGAGAAAATATGTCATCATTTTTGTGTTTGAATCCATCTCTACACCAGGAAGCTGCGAAGTCTTGCTTTGCAAAAACATTGAAAGAAAAACAAGGACTGGCATTATATAGTAAGTATCAGGACTGTTTATGTTGCTTAACCAAAGGAAACGTGAAGTATTGAAAGGTGCGTAATTATTCAAAGCTCCAAACAACACAAAGAGTAATGGCCATTGGACAAGAAGAGGCAAACATCCACCAAACATGCTTACATTATGCTCTTTGTAGATTCTCATAACCTCTTGGTTTGCTTTCTTAGGGTCATCCTTATACTTTTGCTGAATCTTTTTTATCTCTGGCTGGATTTTCTGCATCTTTGCAGTCGACTTAAACTGGGTTTTCGTTAACGGATGGGTAATTAGCTTTATTATAATTGTGAGAGCGATAATTGCAAATCCATAATTGGGTATTACCTTGTGGATCCCTTCAATAAGGTCTCTCATAAATTTGTAGAATTTATTAGGAGGTACTACTTCAATAGTGTTTTCTTTTACTAAGACAGTATTTTCTTTACCACTACTATCCTTATATGAAACCTCAATTTGCATTGGATATTTTATTGTGTCGATGTAGGAGTAGGAAGTAATATCAAATGTGAATAGTGCATACTTTTGTGGTGGCAACGAATCGTTTAGTTGACCCGGGGTACTAGGTGGAGTGTTAACAAACTTTAACCCACTAGTATTAAAGAGCCCCAAAAAACCCTTACTTTGCACTGTCTGGAGATATTCTTTTTGAGGGGTCTGCCATAATTGAAATGGTAAAATTCTCTCATTGTTATTTATGGAAACAATTCTCGCAGTAACATCCATTATAGAGTTTGGTGTATTGTTGGTAATTCTGCCAATAATCATAATACTTTGCATGGCTCTTCCCTTTGCGTCATTAACCTGCACAATTACACCATTTTCAGTTACATTTGGAAATGGGGAAGCTCCACAGCCTGTAAGGAAAATAACAAAAAAAGCTGCAAGCAAAGTAAATAAAAGAAGTTTCTTTTTCATATCTCCTCCTTATGGGACGGGGTTGTGTCCGCCCTTAAAAAATGGATTGCATCTTAAAACTCTTTTTACAGCAAGCCATCCACCTTTCAGCGCCCCGTATTTCTCAACTGCTTGAACTGCGTATTCAGAACATGTTGGAATATAAATGCATGTGGGCGGTTTTAGAGGAGAGATATACTTCCTGTAAAACTTCAACACATAAAGCGTTACTTTTTTCATGATATATTTATACCCTCTTCCCTTAGCATTCTTATAAAGTCATTTAAAACATCTTGCATTTTTTTGCCATTAATGCTATTACGAGCAACAAGGATATATGACTTATCAGCTGGCAAAAAAGGTTCTACTTTTAAAAAAGCTTCTCTCATTATCCTTCTTGCTCTATTTCTTTGAACTGCTCCGCCCACCTTTTTTGAGGTGACGAATCCAACTTTGTTACCCAGGGAATCTGAAATAAAAAGCACAATATAATGCCCAAAGTATTTCTTAGAGCTTTTAAAGGCCTCTTCAAATTCCTTACCCCTTAACCTTTGCCAAAGTTTCACTATAAGGTAGATTCCCCGATTTCATAAATCAAGAACTATACGGTGAGTCTTTCTCTACCTTTTGCTCTTCTTCTTGAGAGCACATTCCTTCCAGAACTTGTCTTCATTCTTGCTCTGAAACCCAAATTTTTTTTCATTTTACGCACATGCGGTCTGTATGTTGTTCTCATATTATTTTAAACCTCCTGCAAAAAATTTTCACATTATTATTTTAATATACCAAAAGTTTTTTATTAGTCAATAATTTTTAAAAATAAAAATCATCTTTACTCTTTATGAAACTATTTTAACAAAAAATCAAATTATGTAAAATTTTAGCATGCACTTAGATGCATTGAAGATTTCATTCTAAAATTCTTCATACGAATGCCTCAACAGCACAAGTTTCATTTTTTAAAAATGGGTTTTAAATACTAACAACAAATCCTTTATAAATAAGCATTTTTTATTATTTCGAATCTAATGGGTCTTCTGAGTGAATTTTGGAAGTGGTAGGTATTTTTGGTCAAGGTCCCCAGATTTTGAGCCTCAAAATGCATTAAATTAGGGGCAATTAGGCCTTTACTGATACCTATCCTGCGGTACAATGCGGGTTTCTAAATTATATTTTGGAGCTTATATTTTCAAGAAATGGCTTAAAATCAAGGTTCACAACAAAAAGAGCGGGCTCGGGTGACAGCCTTTTCTTTCATCAGGCAATCCTTTCCTTTAGTGAGAAAAAAGGGGTGTTAAAACAAGGCTGAACTAAATTTTGGCCTGAAGTTCATGGTTATCAGCAGTAAAAACAAATAATCTTAACTATGTATGGTATCTAATAAAATAATGTTTTCTGATATAATACCACCGTGAAAGAAAAGATGGATATAAAAGAGGAGTTATTTTTCTCAATTGTTTTGCCAGCGTACAACGAAGAAAAATACATAGAGAAAACAGTTGAAGCATTAAAGAGGCTTGATTATCCAAAAGAAAAACTTGAGGTAATCATAGTTGAGAATGGTTCAACAGATAGAACAAGGGAAGTTACAAAATCTACAATCCCCAAAGAATTTAAATTTGTTTCACTGAAAGAGGCAGGGGTTTCCAGGGCAAAAAATAAAGGAATTTCTCTTGTTTATCCTTCAAGCGACTGGGTAATATTTTTAGACGCAGATACGATTCTAAAAGGAAGCCTCTTAAGAGACCTCAACAATTATCTTAATAGTTTTACCGACGGAGAGTTTGTAGCAGGTACAACATCAGTATTACCAGCTTCTAACCCCAAAGTTGCAAAAGAGTGGTTTAAATTTTACAATTTCGCTCACTGGCTTACCAAAACTTCTTACTCATTACAATTTGCAAGAAGAGATTTACTCAGTAAAATAAAATTTGATGAAGAACTCCAATTTGGTGAAGATACAAAATTTTTAAAAGAAATTAAAAAGCATGGAAAATTCTTTTTCTTCAAGACAGATAAGGTATTTACATCAACAAGAAGATTCGACGCTTATGGATATTTCAAATTACTTCTCATCTGGATATCCTATGCTTCAAAGCCTTACAACCTCAAGAAGTTAATAAGATATAAAGCAGTAAGATAGATTTTTTAAAAAGTTTATAAGCGAGGCAAAGCCGAGAGTAAATACATCGTAGCTCCAGAAAGAATAGGAACGCTGATATTACCGTCAACTGAAATTGGAAACACCTCAACTATAGACGCAATAAGAACACCTACAATACTTAACCAGATGGGGAGAGTTTTTGATAACCATAAAAAATAAGAGACACTGAAAGACGCAGACAAAAACCCAAGAAAACCTTCAAGCGTTTTGTCGTTTTTAAATCGCAAAATTTTTATCTTGCCGTAATTAATCCCAACAATCTTTGCCATCATATCTCCAAATACCAAAAAACCAAGGCTTGCGGCTACGATATTCTCTTTAAACAAAAGGAAAGTAAGGAATACTCCAACAAGGAAAGTCGTTATAGATGATATATTGCCCCTTTCTTTCCTTTTGTATACTCTAAACCCCTTAAAAAATTCTTTGTGAAAAAGATCCTCTAGACTTATTGATGAAACTCTTACTATATCTGCGAGAAACGAGACTGCAAGGATTGAACCTATCAATATCAGCAATCCTGATTTGCCCATAACATCATACAAAAAAAGGAAAGACATCCCTGCTGGACGAATAAATGTGCGCCATAATGGTAATTCCTCACTGCTCAGGCGAAACATTTTTAAATTTTTTAAATTCCTTACCGCTTCTATGAAGATAAAAGATATCAAGGCTAAAAGAAGAATAAGGTCTCCGAAAAACTTAACCTTGAATATCAAAATTGCTGCAATAATAGAAAGCATCGTTACAGTAAAAAAATCATCATTGTGAGTTGCAAAATGGACACAGAGGGCGTAGGTTACAATGTAAGCTGAGGTCACGAGAATATCTTTAAAAGTGAAGTTTATAATACTCACTCTCGCAATTGTAAAAAGAAATATTCCAACGGCTGCTGCGATTCCACGCCCTCCCTTAAATTGAAGATAAAATGGAAATTTATGACCACAAACTGCTGCAAGACCAGACAGATTAACAAAGAGCAAAGATGAATGAAATAGTGTACTGGCTATTGCCATTGCAAGTAATCCCTTTGTGACATCGTAAAACCCGGTTAAAATTGCGGCGCTTGTTCCTACATTTCTTTTCACATTTGCAGTGCCGGGGTTTCCGTCTCCCACCATGCGAATATCAATATTCCTTACCCATTTAGTGATAAAATAAGCTGGAAGGAAGGAGCCCAATAAATAGCCTATCAATATTGGAAGGATTATCGTAAGATATTTATCTAACATCAATTTAATCCCTTAACCTGAAAAGTGGAATTACAGAATAATCCCTCTTTGAAATCACTATAGTCCGAGGTTCTCCTTTGCATAATCAAGAAATGTCTGAGAGAAAGATGAAAACCTTGAAAGGGCCTTAAATATCGCAGCATCGTACTGAGCCTGGACTGAATCTTGAGGAGCAATACCAACAGTTGATTTATCATAATACCACTCTTTATTACCTGAGATAGAAGAGCCAAAAAACTTATCTTCTAGTCCCCATAGTGTCTTTACATCCTTTCGTCCAAGGATTGCCGCATATTTACCCAGCCACTCCGCAGATTTTACTTCTACATCGAGCGGTTTTGCCTGTGTAAGGCAGTTAATCCAATCTGAATTACTCAATGCAATCTGCTGACCCTGATACTCCTCCATATTGTAGTGATGGTTTTTCCCCATTGTTATCAAATTACTAAGTTTCACAATGTTTTTGAATATAATGCCAGTTGGTGCTGGAACCGTGTGATATGGGCACGTAAGGTCCTCAATTTGATGAAGACTTCTAGCAAGAAACCTGAATGTCCAGTAATCATCACCTTTTTCATGTGCCTTTTTTGCAAGATCAAACCAATACTGAACGCGTTCCGGACCAGCTCCCAGCCTTATAAAACCTAATCCATAGTACTGATGTCTCCACCCCTGGGAACCTCCTGTAAGTATTTGAAGTTTAGATAGATTTAATTCAGTGTCCATATCCCAATCAGGCTCATCTACATAAGTCGTGAGGATTTTAGCGGCAGTAGTCTTTTCGCCAATTTCCCCGTCAAGGTATTTAATCTGGAAATTTGGATTAACTGGTGCAGTATCAACATCCTTGTACAAATATTCAGTGATTGTAATATCGTTATATTTTGACAGCCAGCTTTCATTCTGAAGTACATAAGACAAAGTCATCCCATGACTATTCCATCCATATACAGGTCTGACGATACCAAATACCAAAAGAAAAGCCAATAAAGCTGCAACTAACAACTTCCTATTCTTTTTCATCTTCTCCTCCTCCAGGATCCCTGACTTTGATATTATTATATATGTAACCGAGAATGCCAAAAATTTTTCTCTACTGTGCTCCGGTGCCTGACACAAAAACACAGTAAAATTTTTGCAACCTTTTTGACAGCTAAAGGATATAATAATAAATAGGATGAGCATAGACCTGAAGGAAATTATAAAAAGATTTAAAAATGGAGATGATGCTGCATTTGAAGAGCTGTACAAAGGAACAGTACGTTACATTTACTCCATTGTTTATGCTTATCTGCTATCGAAAGAGGATGCGGAAGATGTTGTACAAAATACATACCTTAAGATATATGCTTTAAGGAAACGAATTGATGATGAAAAATCTCTTATAGCATACATGAAAAGAATAGCTATAAACTACGCGTTTAAGATGATGAGAAAAAGGCAAACATTAAAAATAGCCGAGCCTGTTTCAAATGACCCTGAAGTTAAAGAAACAGCGGAAGAGGTGCTTAAAAACCTTGAACCACAGGAAAGGCTTATTATGACATTATTTTACATGGATAACGCATCAATAAAAGAAATCTGTTTACTTACAGGCGAAAAAGAAGGAACAATAAAATCAAAGCTCTCAAGAGCAAGAGACAAATTAAGGGAGGTGATTGCTAATGAGCGAGTTTGATGAAAAAATGCAGAAATTTTTTGAAGATTTTAAAGAACAGATTCCAGTCGAAGACGGAACAGCGACAAAAGTAATGAAGCACATTAAGATAAGGAACAATACAATAAGAAGAAAAAGGATATTTACACTTTCTATGGTGCTTACTCTATCTTTCCTTATCGCTATGAGTTCAATTGTGCCTGTATTCGGTAGAAATGGCACTTTACCACAACTGATCTCAGGGATTTCCCTTGAGAAAAACGCAATGACATTTTCTGGAACAATCGAAGCTCAATCTGAAGTGCTAAATGAAATTAAGGCTAAGGGTTTATCAACTTCTGACTCTATAATAATCCTAGCAATTCTTGATAAAACGGATGTTCCTGTTGATAAAATTATAGAAATGAGATTAAGTGGTACAGGATGGGGGAAAATTCTTGCAGATTTGGGAATTTCCTTAAGCACGGTTCAGCAAACTCTTGAACAGGCAAGCGTACAGGTAAAAGATCGGGTAAGAGACCAGAACCAGATAAGTGAACAAAACCAAAATTCAGAGAGAAATCAGGGTGGAAATCAAAATCGGGCAGGAAACGGCAATAGCCAGGGTGCAAGCAATACCCCAACAAGCACTGTTCTCATAATAAAGGGTGAGATACAGAGCATAACGCTACAAAACTTAACTGTAATTGCAATTACTGTAAATTACACACCAATCTCAATAACCAATCAAACAATTATAAGGGATACCTCAAAATTGCTTCCAATCAAAGATTTAAAGATTGATGATGAAGTTCTTGTGCATGCAGTAAATGACAATGGTACAATAACGGCACAGACTATTCAGCTATTCAATAAAAATAACCAGAATAAAGGAAATGAGAAAAATTTCTTTGTAGTAAATGGAATTGTCAAAAGCATAACCACTAACCCTAATATATTAACTATCGATACCACTGTGGTTGCAGTTCCCTCAGATACGGAGATAAAAGCGCAGGGTAAAATAGTTAATTTCTCCTCAATAAAAGTAAGAGACAGGATAGTTGCAAAGGTACACTCCTCAGATAGCGGCAATGTTGCAGATGAAATAACGGTAACAGGAAATAACTCCAGTAAAGGAAACGAAGGAGAGGAAAACAATGGAAGCGAGGGGCAAGAAAATAAAGATAATGCACAAACAAAAGAATATGAGTTAAGAAGTGTGGTTGTTTCTTTTAATTACGTCATACTCAGAATAAAAGATTTTGAAAATGACATCGTCGTTAACGAAGATACAAAAGTTGAGAAAGAAGGATCAGGAAGAGTTGATGTACAGGCAATCCAGTCAAATGACACGCTTCAAATACACATAAGATATGACGGAGAGAAATATTACGCAACAAGCGTTGTTTTACTTACTGTTCCTCAACATAAAAACGAGGCTTTTCAAGGTGAAGTACAAGTAATAGATCTAATATATAAGGATGTTTTACTTAAAGACATCACGGAAACTTTCATAATCACAAACTCCACAAAATCAAACAAAGATTTGACGGAGATAAAGCCTGGAGATGAAGTAGAGATAGTTGGTACGAGGGTTGATGCAAATACTATTAACATACAGAATATAAATGTAATAAAGAAGGGCGGTAACGAAAACCCTGGAAGTAGCGAAAATAATCACGGGCAAAGCGGAAAGCATTAGAAATTATTTATTACTTTAGGTATGATCAAGGCGGAGGTTAACCTCCGCCTTTTCAAGTTCATAATCGCATAATTTGAAAAGATGATACACGTAACAGTCTTCACTTGCTTTTAGGAGTATTTCCCCTATCATTTATTTCACACACAGGACAGAGCGGCCCCTCGCTCTTAAAAAGGACACCGCATTTCTTGCATTTTTTATAGCCCTTTTTAAGTTTTAGCTTTTGATCTTGTTTGTAAACAGTTAAAAGCTTTTTGTACTTCTTCTTTAGCTTATCGTCGACTTTTAAACGGTTTATCACATTATTAATCCATTTTAGATCTTCTTCTTCAAGTTGCACGCCATCCAGTGCTAAGGTATCTTCTTGAACTTGTTTCCTCTCTCTTATAGGTAATCGCTCTATAATCCTGAACCTTATTCGCTTTACCGGGGAATTTGGGACAATAGTATTAATCTTTTCGATAATGTCATTTTTCATATAATTTAACTCTCTTTCTAAGAGGGGGTTAATAACTCCAATAAGCAGGACGCCATCTTTGTAAGAAAGGGGGGAAGTAAAATCAGCAAGTTTTTGTCCGACAATTTCGTCCCATTTAAAAACCGAGAGGTTGCCTTTAATTTTTAAATATAATTCTCTTTTTACGAGAAATTCGTTAAGGACGCTTCCAATTCTCTTCATAGCATAAAGATTTTGGCAACATCAATTATTTCTGGCGGAATTATTTTGGTAGAAAGCGTAGTTATGAAAACCTGTTCGGATGAAAGTAGTTTTAAAATGTTACTCCTTCTTAGTTCATCGAGATCTGCAAAAAAATCATCTATCAAAATAATCGGTATTTCATGTTTCTTCTTTTTTATAATCTCACCCTCTGCAAATCGTAGAGAAAAGGCAAGGCTATATGCTTCTCCAAGAGAGCTGTACTCCCTCGTTTCTTTGCCATCAAGTCTTATAGAAATATCGTCAAGCTGGATGCCATAAAGTGTTCTTTTTTTCGCTCTTTCTTCCTTTATGCTTTCCAGGTTATTGAGTTTGGAAACAGGGGATGGAAAATACTTTATTTTAATTTCCACCTTTTCGCCTGAGACCTTTAAAAATAGCTCGTCAATTACCAATTGTATTTCATTAATCATGTTTTCCCTTTTACTCTGAATCTCAACTCCAAGCGATACCATTTCTTCTGAAAATACGCTAAGAATATCCATAGAAGCTCTATTACTTTTAAGCAGCGCATTTCTCCTATCAAGCATGGAATAATACCTCAAAAGGGCTTTATAGTAGTCATGGTCTGTAAAAATGAGTGAGTGGTTCAAAAAATCTCTTCTCTTATCAGGCCCGCCCTTTATAATATCAGAAAGGGTATAATTGAGCAATAGAACAGGGTAATTTCCAATAATTTCAGAAAAACTTGTTATTTTTTGGGTATTATATCTCAGCTCTTTTTTCTTTTCACCAAGTAAAAAATCAATTGAATCTACTCCATTTTGTTTTTCAAATTTTGCAGACAAAAGAAAAAAGTCCGCACTAAAATTAACGCAATTAAGAATGTGATTTGTTATAAAAGACTTTCCGGTTGAAAGCAGGTAAATAGCTTCAAGAATAGTGGTTTTGCCTGAACCGTTCTGCCCTACAATAATATCAAAAGAATCAGAAAATTCGAAATTCCTCTTAGAAAGCTTTCTGAAGTTTTCTATATAAATCGAATCTACCCTCATTCAGAAGGTTTTTGCGGCATTATCACATAAACATAAGAATCATTATCCTGCCCTTTTATGAGAACTGGGTGTAGTGGCCCATTTATTCCAAATAATACAGTTTGTGAAGGTACATGCTCTATTCCGTTAATTAATTTTTCCGAATAGAATTGTATTGAAATTTCGGTATTTGCATTACATTGAACTTTTTCTTTACCTTCGCCAACTTCCGTCGAAGCGGATTCAATTTCGACAAAGCCATTTGAAAAAGTTAAATTTATCCTTTCGTTTCCCTTACTTGCAAGAATATTAACTCTTTTAAGAGACTTTAAAAAATCGTCTTTGTTTACCTCAGCAGAATATTCAAAACTTTCTGGTATAACAGTTTCATAAGCAGGAAACTTCCCATTAATTAAAAGGCTTATAAGTGTAAGGTTTGAGAGCATAAATTTCATACTATTTCCATCTGAAATAACTTTTACATTATCATCCTTACCTGTATCAATCTTACTAAAAATATCAAGTGCCCTCCAGGGGATTATAAAGCTCATTTCAGGAAGCTCTGCTTGTTTTTTATTTAAGGCAAGTGCTGTACTATCTGTAGCTACAAAGTTTATAAATCCATCTTTCGAGTCAATTAAGACTCCTTTAAATTCTTTCCTGCTTTCTTCCTTTTTTGATGCAGCAAAAATAGTATTTTCTATAAGGAACCTGAGAAAGCTTAGGTTAAGAGAAAAACTTAGTTTTTCTTCGATTTTTGGGAGTATCGCAAAGGCTTCAGGATTAAAACAATTTAGGCTATAAGAAGCATTTTTTTGTTTTATTACTCCTTTTTTGGAAGATAGCTCAATTTCGGTAGTGTCATTCATATCAAGTTTTGATACAATGTCTCTCAGTATAGAGAAAGGAAGAACTACTTCTCTTACACCATCGCTTAAATCATTTATTTCTCCTTCTAAAACACACTCGATTCCCTGTTCTAGGTTTGTTCCAATAAGGTTAATCTTTTCATCAATTCTTATCAAAACATTGCTAAGAATTTGCTCAATTGGTTTTGATGAAATTACTTTTCCGATGTTGCTTAAAGTTTTCATTAATTCGCTGTTAGAAGTTTTTATTCTCATTTTTATCTCCTATATTATTATTTTATATTTTTTAAATATATAAAGAATAATAAAATTAATAATAAGTATTGTGGATGGTGTGTATATACATTGAAACTTGTTCTATATAATAGGGCGTGTTGGTGTAAAAGTTTATGAAGATTGGTTGTAAGTTATTCACAGTTTGAACAGGTTTTAATTTTTCCACGGTTTCTTCCTATTTATCCACAGATTTTTCCACATTTCATTCCTTCAGCCTATTTATTATTTCGTCAATAAGAGCCTTCATTGTCTCATGTGTTTCAGCTTCTTCTTTTATTTTTGAATAGGAATACATAACAGTGGTATGATCTCTTCCTCCAAAGGCCTCTCCTATTGCTGGAAGCGACTGGTCAGTAAGCTCTCGTGAAAGATACATTGCTACCTGCCTTGGAATAACAATATCCTGAGACCTTTTCTTTTCAGATAGGCCGTCGATTGACACATTAAAATATTCTGAAACAGTTTTTTTGATTCTATCTATTGTTATAGGTATTTTCCCCTGCTTTATTATGTCTGAAAGGGCCTTTTCTGCGAATTCAAGGGTTATCTCTTCGTTTGAGAGTGAAGCTTTAGCAATGAGTCTTATAAGTGCTCCTTCAAGTTCTCTTATATTTGAAAATATATTTTTTGCTATGTAAAATAAAACCTCGTCACTTATTTGTATTCCTTCAATTTCCGACTTCTTTTTCAGGATTGCAACTCGAGTTTCAAAATCAGGTGGCTGAATATCTACTACAAGTCCCCATTCGAACCTTGTTGTAAGCCTTTCTTCAAGGGTGGCTATATCTTTTGGAGGACAATCGGAAGATAATACTACCTGCTTTCCCGCATCGTGAAGGGCATTGAAGGTATGGAAAAATTCTTCCTGAGTCCTTTCTTTCCCTGCAAGGAACTGAATGTCGTCTATAAGAAGCACATCTACTGAACGATAATATTTGTGGATTCTATCTATAAGATCACTGTTGCTCCGTGCATTTTGAATCGCATAAATTACTTCATTTGTAAATTGCTCCGTTGTCGTATATATGATTTTAAGATCGGGATTTTTCTCTAAAAAGTAATGTGCAATTGCTTGAAGCAGGTGAGTTTTGCCAAGACCAACTCCTCCATAGATATATAATGGGTTGTACGTCCTGCCCGGACTATTTGCCACAGCAATTGCTGCGGCGTATGCAAGCCTGTTGCTGCCTCCTACGACAAAATTTTCGAATGTGTAACGTCTGTAAAGGACGATGTTATTTATGACAATGTTCTGTTGAGGCTCGGCTTTCCTTTCTTCTACGTTAAAGTTTATCTTCATTTCTTTGCCCAACAACTCAGAAAGAGTGGTTTGAATAAGGGAAAGAAACTTGGTTTCAAGCCAGTCTTTAACGAACTGTGAGGGAACATTGAGAACTATTTCATCTTCTTTTTCTTCTTGAAGTGTAACAGGCCTGAACCATGTCTCAAATGAAGGAACGCTTAGCTGCGCTTTCATGATGGTAAGTGCTTTTTCCCAGGTATTCATAATTTTCACCTTCTTTCCTTAATGTGAATTATATAAAAGTTTGCAATTTTTAAAATTGGTTGGTGAGGAAAGTTAAAATTCCTCATTTTGAATTTTGTTACAAAATGATTTCCTTGCAAGAAATTCAAAACGACTTGAGTATATTTTCGAGAAGGCAATATTTCATAAGGGTTTTTCTTGTATTGACGTGCTTCAGCCTTGCATTACCTTTAACAACACGTATGAGTATTTTAGAGAACGGGTTTATAAACTTGAGGAGGCTGATTATAAACCCGATAATTATGAGAACGCTGTGATGAAATCTCTTGAGTATGACGGCAAAATTCCAATAGGGATTTTCTATGATAAAGAAAATGAAACATTCGAAAGTGCCATAAGAGGCAAAAGCAATTATTTTAAAGAAAGGGAAATACCTGAAATAGAAGAAATTTTAAAAGAAAAAGTGTAAATCAATAATTGATTAGTGGAATAATAACCTGCTGAAAATATCGCAGGTTACAGAAGATAAAAGAAAATATGCCTTTATAGTGCAATTTTGCTCTAAAAAGTCTGTATTATAAAGGCATTTGTTTTTCATGGGATTGTGCTATTTGCCCAGTCTATCTCCCAGAGGTCCAGTAAAACCTTTATGATTGATTGGTCCTCTGTTAGTACCCCTACCTCCCTCTCCGTTTCAAGGGATGGTGTTGTAAAATTGTTTGAGCCAATATAGGCAAGAGTGCCGTCAATAATAAATGTCTTCGCATGGACATAGGGGTTGGGTAGTCCTCTTATACTATCCCCAAGCTCATTCGTGGCGGTAGTATTGCCTGGCGTTTTTGAAAGGGGCGGAGTGATGATTTTTACATCAATATTTTTTGCTTTAGCATTCTTAAGAATGTCTATTATTGATGGATCCTCAACTTCTTGCTCCCAGATTTTTATGTTGCTTTTTGCGCTTTTCAGGGCATTTTCTATTTTGACCCTTGAATCAATCGGGCTTACCACTAATTCAGGGTCATCATTTTCGTATTTTTGCCTTGTCCAGTCTTTCTTGAACAGATCTTCCAACTCAGAGGCTTTTTTCTCATCGTTCAATATGATTCCAAACTCTCTATTTTTAGCAAAGGATGAATATGTAAGGTTTCCCGTAAGGACTATGGCCTTTTCCCCATCGATGACAATGAACTTTGCGTGCGTAAGGAAGAATGCAGGGCTTGACCACTTGCATGTAATACCATATTTTGTGAGGGTATATCTTGCATTCCAATTTTCGGTGTCTGCCTGATACGGAGCTTTTTCAAGCATTACTTTTACTTCAACGCCTCTTTTTGCCTGAAAAACGAGAGAGTCAAAAAGGTCATAAGAAGTGAAACCGTAAAGTTCTATGTGCACATAGTTTTTAGCGGAGAGAATCTCTCTTTCCAGTGACCCGGTGCCCGAAAAAGGTTGAACGATAAGCTCGTTTTGAGGGACTGAAGGTGTTAAATTCGCATTGACTTTAAATAATGATAATGAAGAGAAGATTGTTAAAATCAAAAATGCTATTAAAAATAGTTTAATTTTTTTCATTTTATCCCTCCAGTGTTATTGTAACTTGCCTTAAGAATGGATCCCACTGAACATTTGCCCCAAATGCTTCTGATATAAACCTTATTGGCACAAAGGTCCTTCCACCGATGATTATTGGTACAACTTTAGAGTTCTGGGGATCTATCGTCACTTCCTTGCCATCAACGTATGCCTTTGGGTTCTCTATAAAGAGCGAAACCTCCGTATTTTTAAGTCTTATGAGTACCTTTTTGTCTTTATCAAACCATTGGACATTTGCCCCAAATGCTTCTGATATAAACCTTATTGGCACGAGAGTCCTGCTGTTTATTATAACAGGGGCTGCATCTGTATCTATGAATTTATCGTTTACAAGCATTCCTTTTTTGTCTATGGTCATTTTCACAACTGTTTTTAAACCTTGTTTCAGTCGAAACACACTACCAGAATTTGTGAGTACGAACATAGAGCCCGATTTCATATACTCAAAGTCAGGCGTTAAAACAATTTTATTTATGTATCTGTTGTTGATGTTTGCATATATATCTTTAAATCCCATACCCTTGTTGTTCGTTGTGTATATATGTTGCCAGGCTCCAATCACCATAAAGCCGTCGTCGTTGTATTTTGGAGAAATTGCACATCCATCAGCCCATACCCCTAGAAGGTCAGGAATAATTACAAAGTGCGCACCGCCGTCATGTGAAATGTAAATCCCTGAAGATGTCCCTACTAGAATTGTTTTGTCCAGATCAAAACTTGGAGATATTGCAAGACCTGTTATTGATAAACCCTCGAATGCATTTTTGGCGATTTTCCGTCTTCAACATATTTAATTTTAGCTAAATGAAAAAATGTGTCAAGTTGCTAAAATTTTCTTTTTGTTTTTATATTTTGTGTATGTATAATATTGTATGGAAGAAAATTTGCAGATGCTTTTAAAATTTTTGATGTCTTTTCTTCTCGGTGGCCTTATTGGTTTTGAGAGGGAAAGAAGGAATAGGCCAGCTGGCTTGAGAACTCACATTATTGTTGCAGTTGGTTCAACACTTATTACTATTATATCTATACAATTTTACAAGCTGTACGGTGGCGATGCTGGAAGAATAGCTGCAAACATTGTTGTAGGGATTGGTTTTCTTGGTGCAGGCACTATAATGAAAGAAGGGCTGACAGTAAGAGGGTTAACCACCGCCGCATCTATATGGGCGGCTGCTGCAATAGGGCTTGCCTGTGGGTTAGGTTATTACTATCCTGCAATTATAACTGCTACTATTGTCTTCCTCACACTTGTTTTTCTTAGAAACATTGAGTTTGGCTTTCTTGGCAAGAAAGGCGAAATAAGGAAAACACTTCTTGTAAAGGTGACTGATCAACCAGGTCAACTCGGTAAAATCAGCCTAATCCTTGGTAAATTTGGTATAAATATTGAAAATATAAAATTTGACAGAAAAGAAACTTCTCTTGATATAATCTTTTTTGTAAAGATCCCTCAAGATATAAACCTCGAGAAGATTTTTAATGCTCTCTCAAAAGAAGATGGCGTAATTGAGGTATCCTTAGAATAATAATTTTTCAATCCTCTATTTCTTTAATTAACAATAGTCTATATTTGCACAAAACGCAATTTTTAATATCGGAGAGGTACATTCCCTCGAGACTTCTTTGAAAAGTAAAATAGTGAGACCTCTCGCTTATGCGCTTGCCAAAGGCAAGGAAAAGAGTGCGAGGTGACAAATTGAATAAAGTTTTATGCCTGCAAAAAATGGAGACTCTGAGTGATAAATCCCACTTCTGTCATCGTATATCATCATGAGTTCTGTCCTGAACTCCTTTTCTTGTCAAATACAAGTATTTAATTTAGGATCGTTCTAAGATCTTCAACAAAAATTCGACAATATTAATAAAAAAAGGGGGGTCTACGCCCCCGCTTTTTAAAGCCCAGATCCAGAATCCTTATTTTACGGACTCTTTTAGATCTTTTCCGACTTTGAAGTAAGGAACTGTCTTTGCTGGGATCGTAATCTTCTTGCCGGTTCTTGGATTTACACCGTTTCTCTTTGCTCTTTCTCTGGTTGCGAATGTACCGAAGCCGATAAGTGCAACTTTCTCGCCCTTTTTCAGTGCTCCTTTAACAGATGCCACAAATGCATCAAGCATTGCTTCTGCATCTTTCTTCTTCATACCAGTTTTTCCAGCAATTGCTGCTACGAGTTCTGGTTTGTTCACGCTTTTTCACCTCCTTTCTTTGCAAATCGCATTTACTCCTCTGTAACCTGCGCTCTTCTCAGCAGGTTATTACTCACTTTATTAAGTTATAATCGATTTTCATTGCTTGTCAAGAGGTTTTTGAAGGAATTTTTGCATTTTTTCTTATTTTCTTGGACTTCACTCTCATTCAAGCAAGTATCGATGCCTATTTTTTTGATATAAGATTTTTTCATACTTTTTTTAAACACCCTTCATTTTAGCAGAGGTTTTTGAGTGTAAAAATTGAGCGAAAAACCATATTATTGCCTTAAAAGCTATATAAAATGGTATTTTTTTAGGGCTTCACACAAAAATCAGGCTTTAGTTATAAAAATCTGAAAGTTTCGTGTTTTTCTATTTTTCATTTAAAATATCTTGAACTAAGATCTTATTCTGAAAGGTGATACGAGATGATAGAGAAGGTAGTAAAAAGGGACGGACGAGTTGTGGAATTTGACTGTAGCAAAATTACGAGTGCAATTCTTAAGGCGGGAAATGCAACCCATGAGTTCAGTTCAGGTGTGGCTGAATTTCTTGCAAACATAGTCATCACGGAGCTTGAACAGGAGCACGATGGAGAGATTTTCAGCATTGAGGTAATTCAGAATAAAATCGAACATGTATTGATGAGAAAAGGTTTTTATGAGGCTGCAAAGGCGTTTATTATCTATAGAGAGCGCAGAAGAGAACTAAGAGAATTAAAAACACATATAACTCCGAACCTTCTTGATGAATATCTCGATCAAGGCACATGGGAAGTACATGAAAATGCCAATATTGACTATTCTATACAAGGCCTTAAAGCCTATATAGCAGGTAAAGCTGAGCGAATATATTGGCTTGAGAAGGTTTATCCTGAAAAAATTGCTGAACTTCATAAAGATGGATGGGTTCACATACATAATCTTTCTTTCCTTGGCGCATATTGTGTAGGCTGGGATCTTGAGGACTTGATAAGAAGGGGCTTTGGAGGGGTTGAAGGAAAACCTTACTCAAAACCTGCAAAGCATCTTTCTTCAATACTCGGGCAGATGATGAATTTTCTTTTTACACTCCAGAATGAAGCAGCGGGAGCAGTGGCTTTTAGTTCATTTGATACTTTTCTTGCACCATTCGTGAGATATGACCACCTTACTTTCAAAGAGACAAAGCAGCAGATTCAGGAGTTTGTATACAATATGAACCAGACAATGAGAACAGGAGGGCAAAGCCCGTTTTCAAATATTACACTCGATATTTTGCCACACCCTTTGTTAAAAGATAAGCATGTAATAATAGGCGGTGAAGAGAAAGATGAAAGGTATAGCGAATTTCAAGATGAAATGGATTTAATAAACAAAGCATTCTGGGAAGTAATGCTTGAAGGAGATGGTAACGGCAGGCCTTTTACTTTCCCTATACCTACAATTAACATTGATAAAGAATTCCAATGGGGAAAAGATTCTAATGAAACTATGTGGGAAGCAACAGCAAAGTATGGAATTCCCTATTTTGCAAACTATATTAACTCTGATTTAAAACTAGAGGACGCTCGCTCAATGTGTTGCCGGCTCAAGCTCGACGTGAGAGAACTTAAGAATAAGGGTGGCGGGTTGTTTGGCGCGAATCCACTTACTGGAAGTATAGGTGTTATAACTATCAATATGCCGAGAGTTGGATATGTTTCAAAAAATGAAGAAGAATTTTTTGGTAAATTATCCGAGATAATGGATGCCGCAAGAGATGCGCTTGAAGAGAAAAGGAAAACTGTTGAAAAATTTACCGAACAGGGGCTATATCCCTATTCAAAGGTTTATCTTGATTTAATTAAACAAACAACTGGCAGGTACTGGGACAACCACTTTTCCACAATTGGACTTATCGGGATGAACGAGGCTTTGATAAACTTTTTAAGAGAAAATCTCGCGACAAAACAGGGTATTGATTTCACAATAAAGACACTTAATTTTATGAGGGATAAACTCGAAAAATACCAGGAAGAAACGGGACATATGTATAATCTTGAAGCAACGCCTGCAGAATCAACAGCGTACTCTCTTGCTCTTAAGGATAAAAAGAAGTACCCGGATATTATTGTTGCAAATGAAGATGATGTTGAAGGCGGAGCAGAACCTTATTATACCAACTCAACTCAGCTACCTGTGGATTATACCGATGACCCCTTTGAAGCTGCTGAAAAACAGGAAGAAATACAATCACTTTACACGGGGGGAACTGTCCTCCACTTCTTCCTTGGTGAGGCTCTTGACTCGGGTGATGAAGCAAAACTTTTTGTCAGGAAAGTTATCAATAATTATAAGATTCCCTATATAACAATTACCCCAACATTTAGCATATGCACCAGACATGGATATATAAGAGGAAAACATGATTACTGTCCGTATTGCGACGAGGAGCTTGCCGGGGGAAAAGGGAAAAAAGAAAATGTTAATAAACCAGATTTCTTTTTGAGTTAAAATGGAAAACATTGAGAGAGCACGAAAACCAGAAGTAGTACTTCTTTCGCATACTCCAGATCCTGAAAGGATTGTCGCAACTGCGATGAGGCAGAGCAGGTTTAAGGGAGGAGTTGTGGGTGTTAAACTCACCCGGGATGACATCAAGAGGCTCATAGAGCTTGCCTTAAATCTTAAACATTTTTCTGTTTTTGAGCATGTAAATTTTACTTTTGCAATTGAGGGAATTTCGAGGTCTTGTTCGCACCAGTTTGTCAGGCACAGGTTTTTCTCTTTCACTCAACAGAGCCAGAGATATGTGAAAGAGCATGGCTTTCCTTTCGTGATCCCCCTGACTATTCAGAGCGAAGAAAGGGCTCTTTCTCTGTTTTTAAAATTAATGGAAGATATTGATGATGCTTATAAAGAACTTTCTCAGCTTGTTCCCGTTGAGGATGCACGTTTCGTACTTCCAAATGCAACTGAAACAAAAATAGTTGCAACAGCAAATGCACGAGAACTTATGCATTTTTTAAAGCTCAGGCTTGCTCCTGTTGCACAATGGGAGATAAGAGCACTTGCAGAATCGATGTTTAATGAGGTGAGTAAAGTAGCCCCGAATATTTTTAAGGAAAATAATATTAAATTTTTTGAATAGTAATTATGCCCTATAAATTTTACCTCTTTTTATTACAAGGTTAAAAGTAAGCTGATACTTTTGTAGCAGTCGTGGTTTATACTGAATTTGCTTGATGAAGAGCAATATTTAAGGAGAGAATTTTAAATGGAAAAGAGAAAACCAAAGTGGACAATCGAGGGCAAAACATGTTTAATAACGGGCGCAACTTCTGGTATTGGCAAAGCAACTGCTATTGAACTTGCAAAGAGAGGAGCACGAATCATTTACACTGCGAGGGATTTGGAAAAAGCCAAGATTGTTAAAGAAGAGATTGTCTTAAAAAGTCAGAACAACGATGTCGAATTTTTTGAATGCGAACTTTCGTCTCTTGAATCTATAAAGAAACTTGCAGAAAATTTCAAGAAAAGATATTCAGCTTTACACGTGTTGATAAATAATGCAGGATTATGGGAAGCACACAGGAAACTTTCCAAAGATGGCATTGAGCTCACTTTTGCAGTAAACTATCTTGCACAGTTCTTACTTACAGATTTGCTGCTCGGTCTTCTTAAAAAGAGTGCTCCTTCAAGGGTTATGAATGTCTCCTCCGAACTTCACAGAAAAGGAAAGATAAACTTCGATGACCTTGAATTAAAGAAGCATTACAATGGAATGAAGGCATATTATAACTCAAAACTTGCAATTGTTCTGTTCACTAAAGAACTCGCAAGAAGATTACAGGACACAGGAGTAACAGCAAATATAGCACACCCGGGCCTGGCTAAAACGGATATTTATAGGGCTCTTCCATCCATTGAAAAAAAGCTTATTTTTTTGTTTGGTGCTATAACTCCAGAAGAGGGAGCGAAGACCTCGATATGTCTTGCTATGTCTGACGAAGTTTCGAATATTTCAGGCGAGTATTTCGCAAGAGGAAAAATTACAAAATCCTCTGATGAATCTTACGATATTGAAGAAGCAAAAAAATTATGGAACATAAGCATTGAATATGTAAAAAAGTATATAGAAAATTCCGAAGTTTAATCCTGAAACAAGCCTGCACTGGAACGTTGCAGTCCAGGGTTCAGGACAGGTTATAGGATAATTTGACTTAAAAAACAAAAAATCATATAATTATTACCAGATATGTAATAATTTATTGAGGAGACAATTATGGATGAGATATTGAGAGCAAATAGCATTTACCTTGAAAAAGATAAGAGGATTATCATAAAGAATCTTACTTTTTCAGTTCCACGATACTCTATATCTGCAATTCTTGGAAGAAATGGTGCGGGTAAAAGTTCACTTGCATCTGTCCTTATGGGACTTTCCGGTTTTAAACCTACAGGCGGAAGGGTATATTTTGAGGGAGAAGATATTACTGACCTCTCGGTAACTAACAGGGCAAAAAGAGGTTTGACTCTTGCCTGGCAAACCCCTGCTTCATTTGAAGGCATGAAGGTCTCCGAGTATATAATGCTTGGTTCTAAAGATAAAAATGGAAAAGTTTTAAAAGAAGCACTGGACAGAATAGATCTTGACACAGCTTACTATACAAACAGAATTCTTGATAAATCACTGAGTGGTGGTGAAAGAAAGAGAATTGAACTTGCGGCAGTGTTTGCGATGCAACCCAAACTTGTAATTCTTGATGAACCGGATTCAGGCATTGATGCTATTTCTCTTGATAAAATAAAACAGCTCATAATTGATCTTAGAAACAGGGGAACAACAATACTTCTCATAACTCATCGGGAAGAGATTGTAGAAATTGCAGACAGGGCATATCTTATTGGAGGGGGTGAAATTGTAAAAGATGGTTCTCCTTCAGAGGTTGTTAATTTCTTTAAAACAGAGTGCGATAAATGTTTTCATAGGGTGATTCCTGAGGAATTTACAAAGGAGGTATAGATGGAGGAAATTCTTGATGAATATAAAGAGTTGATGGAGGCTTATGAGAAGAGCGGTGGAGTATCCGGTGAATTTTCCAATCCAAAGATTCCATCCATTGTTATAAGTGGAAATAAAGTACTGGGTAAAAACACTGTTGAAGGCTTAATTCTGGAGTCAGAACCAATAGAAAACGGTGTTAGCTTAAAAATTGTAGTAAAGAAAGGAACAAAAATCCTATTTCCAATGAAATTATGCTTTGGACTCATTCCAAGAGAGGGAATTCAGATTATAGATATGCATGCCGTCATTGAGGATGATGCAGGAATGAATGCAATATCTCACTGCGTTTTCCCGAATGCAGAGCATATTGTCCATAAGATGAATTATAAACTTGAGATAGGGAAAAGAAGTTTCTTTAGATATAATGAAATCCATTTTCATGGAGAAAGCGGTGGTATAGAAGTTATACCTTATGTGCAGGGTGTTGTTGGCGAAGAGTCTCTATTTGAAGCCACCTTCACACTCAAAGAAGGTCGTGTTGGGCTGTTTGATACAAAATATGATATTGAAGTAATGAAAAATGGGAAGGTTGAGTTATATGCAAAGGTATGGGGCAAAGGTAATGATAATATTCTTATTGAAGAAAAAGTTGCGTTAAAAGGCGAAAATGCAAGAGCACTTGTAAAA
>Ga0210029_1000618_pt1 | contig 22815 bp, 14 predicted proteins | sample CryGeymeta201521_FD_183985 | JGI IMG/M metagenome (GOLD analysis project Ga0210029, IMG submission 183985) | Groundwater microbial communities from Crystal Geyser aquifers in Utah, USA - Crystal Geyser metaG 2015-21 (SPAdes) (version 2) | ecosystem: Environmental > Aquatic > Deep subsurface >... | reverse complement strand
CGCATCTTTTGTAAGATTTGTTCTTTGACAACCTGCCAATCTCCCAGATCAGCGGAATCTCCTGCCAATTGGTGGATCACGCGCCGGGCTTCCTCCGTAGGTTGGAAAAGAACGGTAGGACGACCCGGGCCATGCGATCCCGAGTCCATTTCGTACTCAGCACGCACCAGACCGCGTTCTTCAAGGAGGCGCAACATTTCATAGACAGTCACTTTTCCAAGGCGCAGGCGCTCCGCAATCGCGACATAATGCACAGGACGATCCGTTTCCCGGTAGATGTCCAGGAATTGGCTCAAAAACTGTTGCTGGCGGTGGGTAAGTTTCTTTTTCATAAATTTCCGAAATTACCGAATATATTGTATTTCAATCTTGCCGACTTGTCAACTTTCGCGAAAATTTAATCGATGGCCATTCCATCCAGCGCCTCTGCCGCCCGTTCCTTCTCCCTGGTCTTCGGTCGCCCGTACTTCATGGTCGTCTCGATGGAGTGACTGGACAACTCCGCCCGCACCTCTACGCCCACTCCGGCTTGACGGAGCATGTAGGCGTGGGTATGGCGCAGGATGTGGGGCGTGACCCGCACCGGCGGATCGAGCCGGTCCAGGCCCACCCGTTCCCCCGCCTCGGCAACCATATTCTGCATCGAGCGTCTGGACAAAGGACGGTAACCGGCATCTGCAGTCCGGGCGCTTGGCGGACGGTCCCTTATGCGGTCTGGTTATTCACGGCCTTGCTGCGCGGCTAGCGAAACGTCTTGGGCGCGGCTCGGACAGCCAGATCACGGGTGTCGACTTTAGTCACGGGTACGTGGGCGGGTTGAAAGGTTATATCGAGATCATTCTACCGATCTATCAAGCTTACCCACAAGCCTCGCAGTTTTTCCGCCACATCTTCCCATCGAAGATATTGAGGAAGAAGCGGACGCAAATCGCGTTCCCAATCAGCCTGCGCCTGTGATAACGCCGCCTCCAGGGCGCTCGGCGTGAATTCGATCTCATACAACGCCAGTTTTCCGGCAACCAGGTCGCGGGCAGGCCGAACACCCTGCATCGTGAGCAGCCAGATGTCATAAAGGTCACGCGGCTTGGCGCGCATCAAGAGGGCACGCACCTTTTCCGCCAGAAGGTGTTCCGGGCTCAACACGGTGACCACAAACGGGCGGATGTCGTCGTACTCGGAGGATACCAGATCGCGCCGCGTTTCAACGTTTTCCTGGCGCAAACTGATATCCACCCGCACTTTGCCTTTGGTGCGATCACGCCCGTCGTAGAGCGGCCCCTGATAATGGTTGCTAAGTGCCGCAACCATAACTCACGTCGAAACTGTAACCTGCCCCAGACTGCCAGGCAGCGCGCATCTCAGCAGCAATTCCAAAATCACCCAGGCCGTCAAGGACAGCCTGCCACAGTTTTTTCAGTGCTTCGACGTCTGCAGGCCCGTTGAAATCCAAATCTTCAGAATAGCGGTTGCCGTGATATACCACTCGCAGGGCGGTGCCGCCCTTGAATGCCAGCATTTGCGAACGGCTGTAAAGCAAAAACAGCAACAGGTGTTGGATGTAATTACGTTCCTGCGCCTGGGCGCCAATTCCATGCCGCTGCGCCAGGCGTTGAATTTGGGCGCGGGTGAGCATTCAGGCAACTCCTTCGGGGAAAAGATCCTGCTGGGAAACGTTGATATATACCCGCCAGCGGGCATTGAACGTCCCTTGCGCGGGCTGGCGCGGGTCGAGCCGGAGCGGACCGCACGCGGCGTCCAGCCCGCCGGTAGATTGTCCGAGCATTTCCAGCAGGTAGCCAAGCCGCGAGGAAAGGCTGTGGTTATCCATACGTCGAGCATATTCCACCAGGGTTGGAATATCCAAAGATTGCCCTGCAATTGCATTTCGCAATGCTTTGGCGGTTTCCGCCACCCCGCCCGCATATTGCGGGAGAGAAAGGCTGTCCAAGATCGCCTTGGCTTCGTCCGCGACCAGCACGGGCAGACCGGCGAGCATCTCGCGGCGATAGCCAAAGAAAGAAGCCGGTTTTATGGTCACAAACTTGAAGTGGATGTCTCGAAACACCACCTCGTTTTTTCTACGCGTGACGGCAAGAAAGACCGTCCGGGGAGCTTGTTCGGTGAAGCCGTGAAAGTGAAGCGCGGACCAGAAAGAGACGTAAGCGGGGGCAGCCAGGCAGCTTCCGAGATAAAGTGGATTGGAGAGCGCTTGTTCAGGCGACAGGCCGAGCAGTACATACTTGCCGCGTTCTACCCGCGCGATCAATCCATCCCGTTCCAGGCGTTGCAGCAGGCGGGCGGTTTGAAACTTATCCAGCCGAAACAAATCAGCAACGGTTCGGCTGCTGAATGCAAACAGTTCACGTTGTAACAAAGTTTGAACAATTGAAATTGTTGATTTATATTGAGCCATTTTGTCAACTCGCTTACATAGTTTCAAGTACATTATACAATTACAAAGGCAGAAAATCAAGCGGTATTTCCCTTTCGCGGGACACTTCCCGCCCTCCCCTGCCTCCCTGTGGGTATGATTGGCTACGATGCACACCGACCTCTTCCTCGCCCTACTGGACAGGGACAACCCGCGCGGCCATCCCATCCTGGCTGCGCTGTTGTACGCCTTCTGCCCTGCCGCCGCCCGCTGGTGGCTGGCCGGGGCGGAGCCTGTCGTGTCATTCGACCCGCTCTGGCAGGCGCTCACCGACCTCGCCAAGGGCGAGACCCTGAAGGAGGCTTTGCTGCGCTATGGCTTCGAGAATCTGCTGGGCAATGCGCGCAGCTACGTTGACGAGGTGGAAGCTTATCGCCGCGTCCGCCCTGGCGTGTTTGCACCCGAAACGCTGCCGTTTTTCCCCGGCGGTCATCTTGAATTAGCCAGTCGCTTCGGCCATCAGGAGGCGATCAACAAACTCGGCGGGCGATGGGAGAACTTCTTTGCCTACATCCGCGCCTGGGCGTTCACTGCCCAGGATTGGGAGACCAACATCCGCTTTTTCGCCGCGCCGGCCGTAGGTGCCGTTACACGCCTGGCGCTGATGCTGCCTGGAACACGACGCCCGGCCTGGTTTCCTGCCCTCCTCTGGACTGCCCGGCATGGGCCTTCGGCCACGCGGATCGTAATCGGCCTGCCGGTGGTCGAGCAGGCGCAGGACCAGTTGCGCTTTGCCCTGGCGCAGGCCTCCGGTCAGGAAGGTAATAAACCCTGGCCTTCGCCACCCGAAGTGTGGGCTGTTGACCGCCTTTCCGGTTTCGCCTCGCAAGACATAAACTGCGCCGAGGCTGTTGAGCGCACTTCCCTGAAGCTCACGATCCCCAAGATTTTGAGCCAGATCCATTGCTTGTTGCAGGTAACCCTGAGCCCGATCGCGATCCCCCAACGCGTTCCAACACCACCCAACGTTTGCAAGCAACATTGCCTGATCGTGCTCTGTCGCCAGAGCCTGAGCCGCAGCCAGCCCGCGTTCTTGATACATGATTGCTTCACGCCAGAGGCCACGTTTTTCCAGGAAGGTGTGCAGGCCCCAGACGTATTCCAGCACAAGCCCTTCATCACCGCTTTTGCTATCTACCCACGCCCATGCGCGTTGTATCTGGCCCAGCTCTGCCTCAACGCGCCGCCAGTCAACAATACTGGATTGGAACCAGGACAGGTAATAGTGCGCACATCGTTCCCAGGCGCTCATGCTCAACCTTTTGCCGACACCTGCTCGAGACGCTCTCGTAGTCTGGAAAGGTGGGTGGCATGTTGCTCTGCTTCAGGATCATTAATGGACTGTTCGTAATCCACAGCGGTTTTCATCAACTCCACTGCACGCAGCAGATCACCTTCGTGTTCGTATAATCGGCCCAGGTTCCAACTGTGTATCGCTTCTCCCTCTCTGTCCCCGATCCCGCGGGCAATATTCCGTGCCTGCCCGTAATAGTCCAATGCCTTTTGGATGTCGCTCACCTGCTGAGAAACCAGCCCCAGCCGGCCCAAACGGATACTTTCTCCCCATTTGTCGCCGATCTCGCGGGCGATCTCCAATGCCCTCTGGTAGTACTCAATGGCCTTGGAAGTATCGCCTAAATCTTGCAAAATACGGCCCAGGTTGCTGAGCCATGCCCCTTCGTTTTGTCTGTCACCCACACGACGAGCGATTTCTAGAGCTTGTTCATAGCAGGTTACGGCCTGTTGCCGTTCACCCAGGTCTACATATGCCATTCCCAGAGTGCCCAGGCGTGCTCCTTCTCCATGCTGGTCTCCGATCTCTCTGGCAACTTCTAAGGCCCGTTCAATGTACTCAATCGCCTTTGCGGGTTCTTGTAAATCAAGATACGTCCGACCCAGGTTACTCAACCATGCCCCCTCGCTGAGGCGGTCGCCGATTTCTTGAGCCACCTGTAATGCCTGCTCGAAGAATTCAATTGCTTTTTGCCGCTCTCTCAGGTCAAGCCAGCCACGCCCCAGATTCCCCAGCCAGACACCCTCATTTCGCCGATCACCGATGTCACGGGCTATCCGAAGGGACTGTTCGTAATGCGCGATAGCCGTTCGGACCTCTCCCAGGTCAGCATAGGCCAGACCCAGATTGCCCAGGTCGGCTCCTTCACTACGCCGATCCCCTATCTCCCGATCAATCGCCAGTGCCCGCTCAAAGTATGTGATAGCGCGCCTGCTTTCTCCCCGGCTGGCATAGGCCAGTCCCAGGTTGCCCAGCCAGGTTGCCTCCTGCTTGCTGTCTTGCAATTCGTGGTGGATTGCTAGAGCCGCATCAAAATGCTGAATGGCTTTGTCAATCTCCCCGATGTCCAGGTAAACCAATCCCAGATTACCAAGGCGGGCGCCTTCTGTCCATGAGTCACCAGCCTGTCGGGCAAGCCGGAGCGCCTGTTCGTAACAACTCATAGCCTTGTGCATTTCCCCCAAGCGGTAATATGCCAGCCCCAGATTGCCCAGAATGACGCTTACTACTTGATCACCATCTTCAAGTGCTCTTGCGACCGCTAAGCCTCGCTCACCCCAGGTAACAGCCTCTCGCCACAACCCACGCCTCTCTTGAAAGGGAAAGAAAGTCCGAATATAGGCCGGTACCAATTCTTCATCCCCGCCTCCACTCACCCACGCCCATGCTCGTCGAATCTGAGTGAGTTCAACCTCGATCCATTGCCAGGCCTCCTTGTTGAACTGGATTAAGGTGAGATAATAACACGCGTGTCTTTTCCAAACGCTCATCTTGACATCGCCCTTTGCTTTCGACGACGCCCCAGTTCTGCCAAATAGTCCGCGTGCTCTCGTGCACTTGGATCATCAACGGTTCGCTCGTAACCCACAACACTTTTGATCAACTCGTACGCTCGCGTGAGATTGCCTTGCTCCTCCAGTGCAAGTGCGAGATTCCATCGAATATCCGCGCCAAGTCGCTCATCGCTTATTTCCTGCGCAAGGTTCAATGCTTGCTCAAAAAACTCGACGGCCTCATGTGCCTGACCTCGATCGTCGGCAAGATCGCCCCTCACCTTCAGGAGCCGCTCTTCGATCTGTCTTTCGCCTGCCTCGCGGTTCACGCGTAAGGCTTCCTCATAGTATCGAGCGGCGATTTCGTATTTGCCGAGACGATGATACGCTTGTCCAAGACTCGCGAGCCGTCCTCCCTCAACCGCGCGGTTACCTACCTCTCGCGCCACAGCCAGGTTTTGCTCGAAATACTGGATCGCGCGTTCAGGCTCGCCTGCTCGCATGTAACCATCCCCCAACGCGCCCAACAAATCGCTCTCGTGAACTTTGTCGCCTATCGAACGAACCAGATTTAAGGCTCGCTGTTGCAATTCAGCAACCTTTGCTAAATCGCCTTCTGTCTGGGCGATGTTCGCAAGGCTGTCCAAAAGATTTACTTCCAAGTCTTTATCCCCTACTACGCGGGCATGTTCCAATGCTTCTTGATACTGTTCACGCGCCTTCCGAAAATCGCCTGCATCGAAACTCGCATTTCCTGCTGCCATCAAGGTGAGTGCAAGATATTTGTGGTCACGATGTTTGCGCGCGAGGTTGATCATGCGCCTTTGCCAGGTCTGTGCCTGACGCGGTTTTCCCAAGCGACGGTAAGCCTTCTCTGTGCTCATCATCGCGACAAATTCGGTGCGCCAGTTTTTCGTCTGGCGGGCTAGATCGAGACTACGATGGTAGTATTCGAGCGCTTTCGCTGAATCACCTTTATTCAAATAAGCCACTCCAAGTCGAGAGACAATAATGCTCTCAACCTGGGGCCTGTGTTGCTTCGAGTGTAATAACGGAAGTAGAGCGTAGGCTTGCTCATAGTGGTCGATGAGTTTCTGTTGATGGCCGAGTTGGTCTTGCGCGTCGCCGACGCGCAAGAGGGAGAAAATTTCGGCAGACTTGTCCTGGTCAATCCGCGTCGCCAGTAGTTCGCGCTCTGCCCATGCAAGCGCCTCTCTCCAAAGGCCGCGGAGTTGCAGATAGGGAAAGACTGCCTCCACATAATTGCGCACTAATTTTTGATCGGCGCTGGCAGAGACCCATTCCCACGCGTGACGAATTTGCCCCAGTTCCGCGTCAATCCGTTGCCAATTCTGTGGACTTGTTTGAACGAGAGCGAGGTAGTGACGAGCATGACGTTCGCGAGTGTTCAATCATCCAGATTCCTTTGCCTGCTCTTTTCGAATGACGACGTTATTGCCAGTAATCACGGTACTATTGACGATGATCGCTCCAGCGACACTACGTTCGCCGCTAGCAGTAATACTGCTGCTTAAGGCTGCTTGGATATGCAATTGAGCATGTGCAATCTCATCAAGCTTTTGGAGTGCTTGCTGCAACAAGACTGCACTTGGCCCCGATATCTTGATTTGCTGAAGCTCTGTAACTGTTTCAGCAAGTCGAACCCTGATCACTTCAAATAACTGCCACGCCACTTCTCCAAAAGCAATAATGAGTTCGGGATCCTTTTTCTCCCAACATACCCAAGCCCATGCTGCTCGGAGATTTGGTAAATCTGGTTCGAGCCGCGACAAATCCTTCTCTGAAACCGCTGTTTGAGCAACCCTGAGATAATACCAGGCATGCCGGTCACGGACTCGACTTAGTACAGGCATTACAGCTCCATCTTCTCCATCATCTCGGCCGCATAATCCGCCAACAGCGCGTGCATCCAGTAACGTTCGCCCCGGCGTTCCACCAGTCCCCGCTGGATGAAGCGTGAGATTGTGGCCTCCGTTTCTTCCACAGGGCATTCCCATACGGCCGCAGTGGCATTAATCTCCCAGGTCATAGGCTCACCGCCGAATACAGCCAACATGGCAAAACGTTCCTGATCGGTTTTATTCAACCGTTCCACGCTCATTCCCAAGATAGCCTGGAGCGAAACAGGCTGATCCTCGGTCAAGCCGAGTCGCCCTTCGGCCTGGAGTAATTGCAGGCGAGCCTCTCGACGTTCAATCAGCTCGCTCACCAGCCGTTGCATACGAGAAGGCACATCCGTCTCACTAGCGAGCAACTGCCCGGCCAGAGTCAGGGCAAGTGGCAGAAACTCCAACCGTTCACAGAGGCGCATGGCAATCTTTTCATCTTCCATTACCGCTTCTGGGGCTAAACGGCGGAGCAAGGACAAAGCCGCTTCCGGCTTCAGGACATTAACCCGCAGCGTACGTTCACGTGTTGACAAGGCGTAGGCTACAGGTGACTCGCGAGTGGTAAAGAGCGTGCGGCAGCGAGGACCGGCGATCTGGAAATAGCTCCCGTGGGCTATCTCCCAAATATCATCTACAATGATCAGCACTCGACGATGATAAAGTACGGCGCGTAAACGGTCACGGCAGGCGCTCTCATCCCGTTCAGGCAGCAGGTCCACCCCCAATGCCCGGCCCCATCCGTCTAACAGAATACGGATCGTAGGCTGAGGCCCTAAAGCTGTCCATAGTACACCATCAGGGAAAAGCTTTGGGACAATTTCCAGTCTCCCGAGCGCGATAGCCAGGGTCGTCTTGCCTATGCCTCCCATTCCCCGAAGCGCCACTGGCGGTACGTCAATCGCGCTCTCTTTGTCCAGGGACAGCAAATCGAACAGGCGAGTCAGCTCATCATCGCGACCGAAAATGCCCTGAGGCGGTAAATTTGGCGTCATAAAAGGCGACAGGATGCGCGGAAACGTTGCCCCAACCGCGGCTGCCGCCTGATCGCCAATGGCAAGGCCATAGACAGTGCCGTGAATCGCAACTGTGTATTGGTTAGATGAATCGCTCATTTCGTCTCAAACCTCCTATCAGTTTCGATAAAACTTGTTTGGCGTTTCTGCTGAATCTCTTCCAACAATCCAAGATCGCGGGACAGTTGAGGCAAATCGAGTCTTTGATCCAGAGCAATCGCTTCGTGCGCGAATTGCTCAGCCTGCTCCTGCTTGCCCAAGTTTAAACTCAACAATGCCAGATTGTACAGCGTATGTGCCTGCCCAAGATAGTCTTCGATTTCCTTCCGCAAAGCTAGGGCTTGTTGGTAATACGCCAACGCGCTTTCTGTATTACCTTGCGCGCTGGATAAAGCACCAAGATTGTTGAGAATGGAACCTGCCTCCGCCATGTCACCAGATGCCTGACGCAGGGTCAACGCCGTTTCGAAATATTCGCGTGCTTTGGCGAAATCGTCTGTCTCGTAATAAATGCTGGCGATGTTGTTTAGCGCGGTTGCCTCCATGTGCTGGTTACCGACGCTGTGGTGAATAGAGAGCGCTTCGGTCAGATACTCGAGTGATTTTGCCCATGCACCTTGCGCGTGGTAAATCGCGGCGAGATTGTTGAGCAAAGTGGCTTGACTATCCCGATCCTCTGTCGTTCGTAAGATCGCTAATGCCTGCTCATACGCGCTGATCGCCTCAATCCAATTCTGCCGTTCATAATGAATTCCACCAATGTTTGCCAGCGCCATCGCCTCCCCTGCGCGATTCGCGGTTGCACGATGCCGCACCAGGGCTTGTTGAAAATAGCCTAATGCCTTTTGCCATTCGCCCAAAGTCTGGTAAGACGAACCGAGATTGTTGAGAATCGGCGCTTCGGTGTCGGTTTGACCAATGGCGCGTTGCAACTCAAGCGCCTGCTCAAACAACGCTATGGCTTGACGCGATTGTCTGCGTGCTATAGCCAACAGCCCTTGATTGTTCAGCACAGCAGGTTCATGACTGCGGTCGCCAATTTGCCGCATCAATGTGAGCGCTTCATTCAGAATCTTTTCGGCGTCATCGAAACGGTTCATTTGCAAAAGCAAATGACCGAGATTGCTCAGTGTCCCTGCTTCGCTAATACGGTCACCCGTTTCATGCGCTATCTGGAGCGCCTTTTCGTAGGTCTGACGGGCAGATTCCCATTCACCCAGCGCCTCGTATGTGGTCGCGAGATTGTGCAGGGCGAGCACTTCGCCGCACTTATGGCCCACTTGACGATGTACTTGCAATGCCTGTTCATAAAACGACACTGCTTGCCGACGTTCACCCAAATCATCATGCACCAACCCCAGATTGTTGAGCGTTACCGCCTCGCCCGCTTTGGGACCGAATTGCTGTCGTATTTCCAAAGCCTGCTCGAAATATTTTTTAGCAATTACGGGTTGTCCCGATTGCCGATAACACAATCCCAGATCGTTCAGCAAGCCTCCCAACAGTGCATTATCCTCCAGTATGCGCGTGGCTTCGATGCCGTATTCGATCCACGTCCGATACTCGTCCCACAGTCCGCGTTTTTCAAAATACTCGTTCAGCACGTTCAGGTAGCCGATGAGCATCCGCGCACGCTCGTCTGGCTTGATAGAAAGTGTATTCTCGCCGACAACATTCCACGCGCGGCGAATCTGGTCGAACGGCGCGCGCTCCAACGCTTGCCAGTCGTCTTTATGCTGGCGCGCATAGTCCAGGTAATAGTGAATCATTCGCTCATACGCGCGGTTCATTCGTTCCTGCCTGAATCAAGTTCAGTCTTTAGCGCATTGAATGTGTCAATGACTGTCTGGGGGAGTTCAAGCGTCGCCGCCAACCGCGCGAGATCGCCCGCCATTTGCGCGGCGACTATTTGCCCGTCTGCCGCCAGCGCACGAATTAGCTGCGTGAGATAATCCAACATTTGCTTCACGGCAATAGAATTAAAGTCGCGAGCGTGCGCCAAGGCTTCCGCGTAATGCCGTAGAATCATTCGATAATCAGGTTCGGCGCGAAGTAGTTCCAAATCGCCGCGCAGTTGGGCTATGTCGGACAGTGCGTCCGAGAATTCGCCTTCACGCGCAAGCGGTTCGGCTTCGTTCAACCAACGCGCCGCTTCGTCTGGACACGATCGGACAAGCGCTAATTTGCCAAGGTTGATCAGCGTGTGTGTCTCGATGCGCAGGTCACCTTGGGCGCGTGCGGCATTCAAGGCTTGGCGGTACATCTCTTCCGCTAGCTCAAGTTGGCTCAGTTTGTGGTACAGTGCGCCCAGCGATAACCACGTGTGTTTGAGACTGCGTTGGTCGCCGCCTGCCTGTTTGCGTTCAAGCGATTTCTGAAATGCGCCGAGGGCTTGAATACTCCCGCCTTGTGCGACTAAAACATCACCCAGTCCCGTGAGCAATTGCCCTTCCAGACGCGCATCACCCAACGCTCGCGCGATGATCAATCCATTCTCATGGAATTGCCGTGCATTGGGGTAATCGCCAAGCAATGTCAGCACATTCCCTAGATTAGCAAGCACCTGCGCTTGTCCGTATTCATCACCGTAGGCTTGCAATAACGACAAGGCTTGACGATATGTCGTCACCGCCTCGTCCCAACGACCTTGCGCTTCTTGCACCAGTCCCAAACTATTGAGTGTTTCTGCGATCTCGTGTTGCTGATTCAGATCTCGATAAAGAGCCGATGCCAATGAAAAGTGTTCTTCGGCTTCCACGAGTCGTCCTTGCGTCCACACGACCGAGCCAAGATTGTGCAGCACAGACGCTTCGCGACTTTGATCTTGTTGCTCATGGAATCCTTTGCGCGCTTCAGTTAGCACGTCACGCGCTTGGTCCAATTGTCCTGCTTCGTAGTATGCAAGACCAAGATTGTTCAGCATATCCGCGCGGTTTTTCTCATCGGCAAGAGCAAGCGTTTCTTGAAGGCACTGCACAGCATCCACCGCGCGACCTTCGATATGACGCAGAGTGTTGCCTCTTCCAGATAAAGCCGCAACACCGGAAGGTGCAAGTACGAGACTTTTCTCATACACCTTCAGCGCCTCTCGCCAATTACCCTGCTGGGACAACAGTTGTCCTTCGAAGGTATAGAGAGTGGCTTGCTGCAGCGGAGTCAGTGGATAACGTTTTACGAGTTGAAACAACTGGCGTGCGGCACCTAATTGCCAGCTCTCGCGCAACTGTGCCCAGACCTGTCGCCATTCTTCCAAGCCAACGTCGAGATTGGTTTCCAGGAAAAGGTCGAGATAGGCAAACAGATGCTCTAGTGAACTATCGGGGGAGGGTAAACTGTTCGGCTTCGGGCGCATGTTGATTCGAGAGTTCTTCAAATTCGTGTAAAGCTTCAGGATGTTCCTCTGCGATCTTTTCGCAAGCAGTAGGCACAATCTCATTCATCTTTCTTGGAATCCTCGTCTGCTTTCAAATCCACTTGCGCCGAATCGCCGATGGCGATTCCTTTGCCATCCTGAATGTAGATGTTATACATCGTACCACTTCCCGATGCTGGTTTTGTCTCTTCGGGTTTTCGAATTCCTGCTTTCTCGGCGTAGTAATCCATCAGCCGTGTGGTCAAGCGTTGATATTCTGCCTGACTCGTGAATTTCAAACGCTCAACCAAGAGTTCACGAATCTTGTCGTGAAATTTCAAACCGTAGGGATGGCGTTCCACGAAGGAATGGCGCTGGAGTTTATCGTAGATGGCGCGCGCTTCGTCCAGTCCGATCTCTAGGATGACGTCGATGATTTCGGGATTGAACCAACGCGCGATCACGCCTTTTTCGAGGAACGCACGCACCTCCGCGGCGCGCTCTTCGCGCAGAATCCGCTCCAACAGTTTTGATGCCACGCGATCGCGATCCGCGTCGGACTCTAATGCGCCAATTTTGTCCCAGCCGTCCGCTTCGCGCGCGAGATGCACGACCAACACGAGCAACAGGGGATAGCCGCCTGTGAAACGATAGACCTGATCGAGTGCCGCCGCATCGCGCAAGCCGTGATGAACGAGATACGCTTTAGCATCGCCTTCGGGCAGTTCGGGCAAATCCATTGTGCAAAGTGCGTCGCCGAATTCATTCCAGTCAAAGTTGACTTTCGGCAGCGAGTTTCGACCGAGAACGACAGTCTTGATGCCTGACGGCAAGGCAGGAACCAGGGTGCGGCACATCCAGTCGTCCAAACCTTCGATTTCTTCGTATGTATCTATCAAAAGCGCAATCGGGTTTTGACTCTGCTCCATCGCATTCTTCAAACCGCCTGTCAAACTCGCGGTGAGTGATTTGTCCACACCGCGCAAATAGCGTTCGAGCGCAAAGCGATTGCTGATAGTCCGGTGGGCACTTTCGCTCACGGCTTTGCCCAAGCCACTCACGATTTGCGCCAACCCTGCAGGGTCTTTGACATTGCCGACAACGTCGAAAAGTGCCTGCACACCGCCGCCGCGCTGGAGCACGTTCTGAACGATCAGATAATCGTCGTACTGGCACACAAATTCTCGGAATGCATCTTCAAACCGTTCGCCATTTGACGCAATGATGCCTTCCATCGTTGCATAGAGTATACGATCAGGTGTGAGATCGGGACGAATGCCATCTACAACAGCAACAGGGATTTTGCGGGCGCGCGCATAGCCTGCGAATTTGGCGCACACGACCGATTTGCCGATGCCGCTTGGACCGAAAATGTTCAACAGCCAATGGCGTGTGCGTCCTTCGACCAGCGCGGCAAATTCCGCGACTTCAGATTCACGACCGACGATGAATGGTTTTGGTTCAGACATAACCGATTGCTCCTTTCCTATGCCAGATGGGACAGTGACGCGCTACCCAATCAGTGATAGTTTCTCCGCAATTGTGCGGTGCATCAACTCATCCTTGGTTGCTGACACGGCGCAATGATACCAACGCCGCGTGAGCATGTTGTTCCTCTGCTCAAGCATCACCCAATCTCCACGCAGTTCGTACAATTTGGCAAGCCGCTCTTGATCGCCTCTCTGCCGCGCTAACACCCATGCGCGTAAGAACGCGGTGCGTCCTGGTTCTTCGCGGCGCATTTTCCAGGAAAATCGAACCAGATTCGTCAGTGTGCTGACCTCTCTGGGCACATCACCCAATTGCTGAAAGAGTTCAGCCGCGTGGTGGTACAAGCCAATCGCTTCATCCACACGCTCAAGAGCCTCCAAGAGGACAGCCAGGTTGTTCAGCGTTCGCGCTTCGCCGCTTGTGTCTCCCAACTCTTGGGATAAAGCCAGGCTCTCACGGTAGCAGCTTTCTGCCTGCGCATAATCTTCCAGGTCAGAGAGCTCAGATGCAAGGTTGTTCAAAACGGTTGCTTGAGCGAACCGATCAGTGGTTTCGGTCTGAAATCGGAGCGCCTCACGGAAGCAATCAGCGGCCTGGCGTTTATCACCTTGCCCTTCATACAGCGTCCCCAGGTTGTTCCATGTCATTGCGCGGTACCAGTTCGAGTCCAGTTCGTCGGCTATTTCGAGTGCCCACTTGTTGCAGTTCACCGCCTTGTCCCATTGCTTCCGCTTTGCATGAAACTGACCAAGGTTGCTGAGGATACGCCAGCCTTGCTCCGAATACGATTCACCAATCTCATCCAACAGATCCACACAGCGTTGATACCAGGCTTCAGCAGAATCCAGATTATTGAGCATTTCGTGTGCTACGCCGAGATTGTTATATGCTCCGGCCAGTTCTTTTTTTGCGCCGACACGAGTGAATGCCTCTGCCGCTTGGTGATAGTAGGGTATAGCGCGTGCCCAATCGCGCTGTGCGTCAGCAATGCTTCCCAGGTTTGAGAGAACTTCGCCCAACGCCTCGTAATCACCCAGACGGCGATACAATCTCGCCGCTACTCGATGATGGGTTACTGCTTCATCATACCGTCCCAACTCATTGAGCAGCAGGGCCAGGCTGTTTAATGTTTGGGCTTCTGCATGTGCATCATCCAACCCGCGGAAAACTGAAATCGCTCGTCGATACGCGCGGATAGCTACATCATTTTCGCCGCGCTTCTGGTACCACTCGGCGCGGGCGAGCTCAACCTGTGCTTTGGCTTGCGTCGAAAGTCTGTGCCCTCGGATGTGTTGGAAGAGGCGCTGCACATCGGCAAATCGAGCCTCCTCGAGAAAGGTATCTATCGCGCCAAGCCATGCGCCGAGCGCCGATTCTTCGTCGCCTGCAGCCAAAGCTAGTGAGACATATTCAAGGAGATATTCCGAATCGGTAGGAAGAGCTTCGCCGTGAAACAGAAGCTGGCTTTGACTATCTTGCATCGAAAGGGGATCCATTTTGTAAATCATTTGCTTGTTGATAGATTCAACCGTTTTGCATGTTTGGCAGGTCGTCCATGGCTGCACCTATCTCTCGTGCAACCACGCGCCCCTCGTTTACTGCAACAAGTATGGAATTGAAGCGCTCTGCGATTTCTTCGTGCGTGCTGATGAGCATCTTTTTCCACTTGAGGCTCTCCATGTCAAAGTGCAGATCGCCGCTCAACCAACACAGCTTAGTCTGAACGTCGTAGAGTCCCAGACTTTCAGCGATGGTTCATGCTCGTTCAGCAAGTGACGCGAGGGCAGCCTCATCCCCATGCTCGATATAAAATTTCTTCAATCTTTGTCACCATCCATATCCACGCGCGCATTATCGCCAATAGCAACACCACGGGCATTCCCAATAGTGATCTGATATTTCGGTCCAGGTGGCGCGGGTCTCTCTTCTCTCACAGATGGAGTACTGCCCAGAAGATTGTGCAGATCAGCGACGACTTGGGTGGCAAGATGATCGGGACTCTTGTAAGTTGAGATCGTGTGGCGCGCCTTCAGTTCGCGTTTGAGGGCTTCGAGTTTAGCATTCTTCCCTGCATCTCGATCAATGTGTGCTGGCGGGACTGGTGCGCTGTCGTCTTTGGAGTAAATCAAGCAGGGGATTTCTTGCTCTCGTGCCCGGCGGTACTCTGCCTCGGTGATGCCTGATCCATAACGATGGGCGAAGATACCAATGTAAACATCGCTGCGATCTACTTCCTTCAGGCTGACATCCCTGGGTGTCTCTGGTCGGCTGCCAAAATATTCCATGCCCGCAAAAGCTGTGTCGCGCATGCGATGCAAGGCTTTTTCTACTGCTTCGCGTTCTGGCTGCAAATCTTCCCACGTAGAACTGATAAAGACGCGGAACGCTTTACCCATAATTGAACTCCTTGACTTTGCATCAACAGCGGTCGCCATCCCAGAGTGCGCCTTCTCCATGAAGGCGTTTTCGTAGATCTGATTACGAATTACAATCCGATCAGCCTTCGCCTTGACCACACCTGTCAAATAGAGTTCAAGGTAAGCGAAATCGCTACTCTCGGTGACTAAGAGAGTGTCACCAGATTTCAATCGTGACCAGAGTTGTGCTGCTGGTGCTGACAAAACGCTGAGCATCTTGGCGACGTGCCTGAGATTCTTGTCCCGCTGAAGCGGATTGGTCGGATTGAGAATGACTTGCTCGACAATGCGTGTGACATTATCAGATGTGATGGCAGTCAGATCACCTTTGCGGACGGAGATTTCCAGTTCGGCACAGATGCGCTGAGTCAGGTAGGGATGCCCATCCGTCCAATCGTAAATGGCTTGATGGACAGTCTCATCCATCGGCAAACCCAATTTAGCCAGATGTTCAGTCAATGCTCGCGTCTCGGTTGAAGTGAAATCGTCCAAGCCAATTTCCTGCCCGACGTTGAACGGGGAGATGTCAGGGTCCTTGACCAGATCGCTGGGATTAACGGCACCTGCGAGCGCTACGACTATCGTGCCTTGGTAGTTGTCACGCTGAATGTAGAGATTACGCAGAGTCATAAAGAAGGTGTCCGAGAAGGGCGTACCATCAGTGTCATGCGCTTTGCTTGCGCCTTCTACCTCATCGAAAAAGAGAGCGATACGCGGCTGGCTATTGTGCCAAGGCAACGCTTGATCGAGCAGATAGCGACGCAGGTCAACTTGGTTAGCTAATGTAGGAGTCTGGTCTGGCGTCAGGGTTGACGCGAGTGTTTTGCCCAGTTCGGCGTACCATACTGGTTTGGGAAAGTCCATCAAAGTGGATAGATCAAAATATGCGCAGCGCCAACCTATCTCGCCCAACTTGGCAGCCAAGTGTTTCAGCAGCGAGGTCTTGCCAATCTGACGCGGGGCGATGACATGCAAATATTCACCGTTCAGAGCCGCGCGCAAAGCATCGTGATCTGCTTGGTGTTCTACATAGGTTGGATGATCAGCGGGAAGCGCGCCACCAGCCTGAAAGATAGGATTCACTGTCCACCTCCCTCCGAGTGCGGCTCAACGTCGCCGTGATGTTGAAAAGTCTCACGATTAAGGGCAATAAGGTCATCCAATCGAGCAGTCTTGGCGATAATTTCTGGAAACGCGGTCACGGCGAACTCGTAACCGGTCGAGGTGCGCTGCAGGATATTTCGCAGATCCACCAATCGTTCCAAAGCATCATCCACCTGACTAAGTTCGACTTGGATTCCACGCGTTATTAAAGCCTCCTGCAATGCCGACAATGTGCATGAATTCTCATTGGCCGCCATTGATAGAGAACAGAGTCGTTCCAAAGCGGTAGCGCGCTCCCAAAAGATATTCAGAAAATCCTTTCGTAGAAAGTCGGGATCGGAAACAACAGTCTCAACATCATCCAAAGTGAGACGACGATCACCTCGCTCGTTGAGCCGAACAATAAGACGCTGGCATAAGCGTTGGACGACGTTAGGGTGACCTGATGTCAAGTTCCAGATACGCTGTACTATCTCCGCATCATCTTCCAATTCGATTTCCAGTTGTTTCAAAGGCCGCGTGACCAGCTCTTCGACAGCGCGAAAGTCTAGGCGGCCAATGAGCTTTTCGTTACCAAAGTTGTAGAGAGGTGAATTCGGATTGACTAATTCGGTGCGAAGGGCTTGTTCACCGGAGAGCACAAAGCGACAGCGACCAGAATTTGTTATTGCGCGCAGTGTATTGAAGAGGGAATAACCAGCACGCCTGTCAGGTTCAATCAGTTTGTCAGCCTCATCGAATAGAATGACTAACGGTTTGTCTTTTAGTAGAGCCTTAATAACTCTATCAAGAGATCTTGATGTGCTGGAGGGCGTTTCAGGGAACCAAGACTTATCAGTAACCACAGCCTGTACTAATTCTGCCTGGGTAGGAGTGAAAGAACAGTCGTGATATAGAGCGCGGAAACCAGCCGCAGGTAAGCGAACACGTTCCAATCGTTTCAAAATAGAGGTCTTGCCGATACGGCGACCACCAAGGAGGACATAACTGGCCGTATCGGCATGCTCGGTAATCTCACGTAGTTCTTTTTCACGGCCAAAGAACATAGTGTCACGTGTAGGGCCCCAAGTTACGAAAGGTGAAACCGAGGTGAGATTAATTTGTGATAGCACCAAACGCCGCAAAGCAGCTTGCCCTTGCGAAGCAGTTATTATGGTCCGCAAGTCTTCGCGTGAAGGACAAATGATGTCATATGCAAATGCCTCTTTCATTGTCCCTCTTAGGAGGCGTCGGGCCTCCTGCAAATTATCGTGATTGGCAAAGACAACAAGGAGAGCAACCTTGCAAGTAGTACCGACCGAGCTTTCAAGAAGACGGCGGATACGCGCTAAGTCCCCATGTGCCATTCTTTGTTTCTGGAGAAAGAGAACTGGCAGGACGGAAAAAGGCAAAATGACATCGGCAAAGGCTTCTCTAGCGTCAATAGCAAACAGGTAGAGGTCTTCATCAGTAGCCTCCACCTTTGCCAAAGGCAAGGCACTCACTCGCGAGAGTCTCTTGCAGAAAGATCGCACTCGGTGGTGAAAGTCAGCGACATCGAGATTGTCCCATAGGCTAAAAAAGCCCAATCCGAGCTGCCCCACCTTCCTGAGATTTGCCACTTCATCTTGCACGATTAAACGGAGCAAGATACCCAAATCTTGATCCACTACGTTTTTGATGTCTTGCTCAAGAGGATCGACCACACGGGAGAGAAACTTTTCTGCCATTGTCGCGATTTCATCTACTTCGCTTATCTGCTGTTGAACTCTCGCGCAGGCTTCCTGAACTCGCGCATAATCAATTGGCATGTAGGTACCAGCCCTTCGATCTGTGCCACTATAGGTGAAGGTTAGTAGAGCCTCAAACCAATCGACACCCTCAGCCCTGACAGATGTAAGCATAATTTCAGTAGGATGATCGTGCGATTCGGCTGACTCTTGATTTGGCAAACGTAATCGGATGAAGCTATGCCCATCATTATCGTGAGCTATTTCAATCAAACGGTATATGCATGCCCTGATGAATAATTTAACATAATCTGGATACTCTAGCAAAGCTACAACATTCGGATGAAAAGTTCGGTACGGTCGGTGCGCTTCACGGGGTAGGCGTTGCTCATAAGATACAGCATTGACTTCACCAGGAAAGACATGAACCAATTGTCCATCGATCTTCCCTGAAGATTGAAGATCGAAGTATTTTTCCTTTCCTCTTGAGAAAGCATCACACCGGGAAAGATCTACAGGTTCCACATAGGTTACATAAATACACTTTGTGGGATCGTCCAGCTCAACAAGATTCAGGCGATCGCGTGGAAAGCCCAATGTCTCCGAGAGTCTATCTATTATCGAGTCAACATAAAATCGCTGCTGCGGATCCTGACCAATTTGTATCCCCACATAATGTGCGATAATTGGGGTATTGAGCGGAGGATGCATAGCTAGGGCAGGCGCGCTCGATTCGGCTATAAGCTTCGCTATCTGCTCGGGGGAGTATTTCCGACAAAGGACAGATATAAGGGTCTCAGAAGCTTTCGCTTCGGAAAACGCTTTCCAACATTCTCTCAATAAGATATCAGCATTATGTTGAATCTGTTCTAGAAATAGTGACTGTGTTTCGATTTGGAGTGACATCTCTACCCCTTCATTGTCATCTGTTGTTTGGAGGCCAATAATCCAGCGAAAGTCCCCTAGTATTTTGCTTATCCAATCAATAGTATTATGAGCATAGAAGTTATATCTCTCAACTTCATATGCATCATCATTAACAAAGAGTTGTGATACCTTAGCCCTTTCGCGTTCCTTTTCAAGACGCAACTGGTGCATCTTCTCAAGAAGTGTACTGTAGATCCCCCTCTTCCCTGCGACTGGCGACCCTGTTGTTAACACCTCTACCCAAGAAGTCAGATTTTGTTGGCTTTGCTCAACACATCTTCGCATCTCTCGAATGGTTTGTGTCAGCGCGAACAGGGCAATCCTACCTAACTCCATTTCGATAAGTGCTTGTTCCGCCCTGAGATACTTCTCTTGTGATTGAAAAGTTGAAGGATGCACCAAGAACCCAAATAATTTTTTATCGGCAAGCTTTTCCATATTGTAGAACGCCATCTCCGCCGCGCCTACGATTGAGGTGTAAACCTGATATTCGCTTTCTTTTAGTCTATGCGTCTGATCAAGTATGGTAAGTGTAATATCAAGAGCTTTGTTTAGGCCGTCCAAGAAATCCATGGCATAACCCAGCTTGCCGGTTTTTGCTTTCCGCGGATCATCCGAGACGCCGTTTATTATCCTATCAATCTGAATCAGTAACGCGTGCCGGAATTGGCTAGTTTGAACCTTTTGAAGAGAAACAAATATATCATGGGCTACCCCCCCTCTACTTATGCCATTGGAGGATTCTGATCCGAGTAACTGCAACTTGCGTTGTATGACCTCATCTTTGATTCGTCGGACACCTAACCTAGGAGCTTCCTTAAGTTGCTTGCTAGTCGGAATTCGATACGATAGTCTAGCACTTTCGAGCATTGAACGGAGCCGCTGTTGAAATGAAACCGTTTCTTCATCAATGGCACCGGGATCGAGGAGCCTGATCCAATGAAGAAAATCACGATGCACGAATTCTTGTATCAACCCGCGTTGATCCAGGCCGATTTCTGAAATTCGTTCCACTTCGGCCATTAGGAGGGTCATATTAGTTATTCCAAGGGGGCCGCTTAACTGACCAGCACGCAGGAAACTCCGGACCTCATTTCGCCCTGGCGTGCCAAGGACGACCTCCGAATTTGCATCAGAACTGAATTCTGTTGGTATGGTTTCCGATGCTCTTGTTTTTGGCGCTAGCAAGTTATCTAGAACCTCTAATGCCAGTTTGAGCGACCATTCTTCGATTAGGCGATGAAGTGGTAATTCTATTGAGAATGCAGAAAGCGCCCCACCCAGAGGAACAGTTGCATGCTCAACACTGCCACTTGTGTTCGCATAATGTGCAGCAGTGTTGATCCTCAAGTAAGTCAACTTTTGGCTTGCATCCTCATCAATAGCGAAAAATATGCTGCTAGCAATCAATGGTACGATTCCATTACTAAGCGGAATATTAGTGAGGGGATATGTAGATCTAGTGCCATCCAAAAAGTAAATTTGATCAAACAGCTTTCTCTTGACCGAATTGTGCCAGATTGGTCCTTGCCCTTTCTGATGATATTTCATGGGATAGCCAGTCTCAAAATCCAATGGGTTTTGGAACCGAAACAGTTCACGCATTGCAGCGAACGCCCGCACCCTTGCCCGAGTCATTGTGTCCATGTTTGAAAAGATTCCACCAAAGGCCTCTGTCAGGACAATATAGCCTTGTATCAGGATCTCAGGATTTCTAAATTCCTCGGTGGCGATGATTCTGACAAGATGCGCAATATCTAGGAGTATTCCAGAGCCAGTGCCTCCGGCTAACGAACTGATCAGGAACGCTTGGAGTCGAAGTGTCTTTCCGGCCCGAAGACATGACCCGATAGCTGCCCTTAAGTACCGGTAGGCGACTGATTCGGAAAACCTACCAAGGTCTCGGAAAAGCGCCAAGCGCGCGAATTGTCGAGATTGACCCGAGCCGTGTGCAAGTTCGAAGGCTGCTCTATGTAAGGATCGCAGATAGTTCTCGCTGGCAAACCATGAACTTATCTCTGGATAACGCCCACTTGCTATCTCACGAACATATCCGGACAAATCTCCGCCAATGAAACAGTATTCTGATGGCTCGATGCGCCGGCTGATAGTCTGAGATTCTTGTCCTTCCTGAATAGTGTCGAACACAAGAAAGCGAATCTCTGACGGCAACTGACCGCCATGTGAATCTAGAATTTGCCCCTTGACTTCAGATACTACTTGATGACCTAGCCCGCCAAGGCCAATGATAAGAGTCGGAATCGCCATTTTTCTCTCTCCTCGTTTTCTGTCATGAGCGACAAGCTATTGTCGATCCCAATCTGCCAAAGTCTCCTGCGCGACGCGACTGCCGAGAAGCAAGAGGCGTTCAAAAATATCCATTGCGTGGGATTTCGTCGTCGGATCAACAGAATGCGTGTACACAGTTAGCGGCAATTGCACCAGGTCGTGCTCTAAAAGGGCTCTTGACGTGCGGATATCTACGATTTCATTTCCTACCGTATCCAAAATGCGGGTTGTCACTCTCAAGGCAAGATCGTGTTCATCAGGCGCCAAAATCTTGATGTACTTGATCAGATGCTCCGCGCCCCCAAGCAGTGATTGCGAAGCCAGAAATTCCTCGATGAAAGGTCTCAGGCGGGCGAAGTGTTCTGCGCGCAGATACTCGAAGCACTCGCCCACATGTGCGCGCACCTTTTCGTCAGGATCATACATCAATTGACGCAGTCTCTCCTCGCAGACTGTCTCCAACTTGGAATCCTCTAAATTGCGCGCGTAAACTCGCGCGGCCCCTTTGCGCATTGCCGTATCGCCATGCAAAATTTGTTCTACCAACTTGCTCGCTTTTGCATACTCGAAAGCAACTAAGCACACCAGTTGTGCACCATCTTCACGTGTGGCATCATCGGAATCATTCAGCATTGATTCGATAAAAACACGCGTTTTCGGAAAGTGGCGGAAGTAGGTCCAATAGAGAAAGCGATGAACTAGAGGGCTTTGCAATAAGCGGGGGCGACCAGTCAGAGTCCTTTTGAAGATTGCAATAACACGATTCTCATTTTCCTTCAACAACGATAAAAGACTTTCAACGACACAGGCGCAAACAGCAGTTGAAGGATCATCAGCTGCCTGCTCTAATAGCAGGAACGCGCGCTCGACCTGCGGAGGATTACGATGCTGCCCGCAATGACATACCGCCTCAATCGCCACACCACGATTGGAATTGATACCCTGTTGGTGTGGATCTTCGTCACGGTCTTCAGAAGGATCAGGGTCATCAAGTGCCCACTTGGTCATTAGATCCAATATGTCGTCGGGGACTTCACAATCGCCGCGCTTCTTCAGGTTCCAACAAATGCCCCGACGGATTTCGCCTTCCAGACGTGTGGCAAATCGTCGCACCAAGTCAAAAATCCAACCTGCTTGAGCGTTGGACTCGGTGAGTCCAGAGATGACCGCACCCACATAGTAAAGTGAGATGTTGGCGTCAAAGCGGTACGCTAAACGATAGAAGCGTTCAGGGTCCTTCTTAACCTGCTCTACAAGTGCGCGGGAAAGCTCGACTACACCTCCCTTGAGCGGATCCTCGCGAGGAGCGTCCCAATCCGTTGAATCATCGTATTTCCTCATTGCTCCGAGCCAGGCTTCGTCGGACATTTTGGCAAATGCCTCCA
>Ga0210029_1000613_pt1 | contig 22957 bp, 17 predicted proteins | sample CryGeymeta201521_FD_183985 | JGI IMG/M metagenome (GOLD analysis project Ga0210029, IMG submission 183985) | Groundwater microbial communities from Crystal Geyser aquifers in Utah, USA - Crystal Geyser metaG 2015-21 (SPAdes) (version 2) | ecosystem: Environmental > Aquatic > Deep subsurface >... | reverse complement strand
CAAATAATCCTCCGCCACGTTTATACAATTCGCGATTATCGAGACGAAGCCGGCAACAATTATGAGTAATTATCCCGTTGGCTAATTGAAAAGAATGGTCTTTGCTGTCTATTTCAAAATCATATACATAACCGGTATATTTTACTTTTTCTATTTTTACAATTTTTATTCCATAAAAATCTTCATAATCTCTATATTTTAGATTCTTTCCTCTTTTTAATTTAAAATAATTTGCTAACCAATCAGGATAATCCACAGAAAACCTTAAAGTATAAGCTATTTTGTTTTTTTCTCTAGTTCTATTTTTAGATTCAAAATAGGTTGTATTTACTCCTAAACTTCTCGCTAAGATTAAATTATCTAAAATAAGTTTTTTATTCCCCAAATGTACAATTACGCCCCTCTTTATAAAACCATCACTCTCTATTAATCCAACTAATACTCCTTTTCTAAATTCTATAGAGCGACCGTAAATTTCAGAATTTAATCTCTTATTTAAAGAATGATCTCCTCTTACATATTCTTTTATTAATTCCACTAAAGCCCTACTGGCAATAGAAATTCGACAATATTTGTGCTGTCCATTTAAAAAAACAGTAATGGGCGCAACGAATCTCTTTTCACAAATTTTTTGAATAAAATTGATTAAATCTTTCTCTTTATTCCCAAAAACATAATTTAAGGTGGCGCCATCATGAGAAATCCATCCATCCCCTATATAAAGCCCAACTAATCTCCCTGCATCAAAATCTCCTAATTCTCCTTCATAAGGATATTTGGCGATAGGAAACTCATCTCCAACTTTCAAATTTTTACTCTCTACCATTTCTAATTTCCCATTTTTAATTATTAAAGAAGGATGATCCAATGTCATTTTATCAATAATCCCGTTATCTAAGTTTATTTTTAAAATATCTTCATTTTCTAATTTAATCTTTGTTACATTAGTTACTGGTTCAAATTTTCCATTAATTAAAACTTCTATTTGATTGCCCCTCTGCATAAAATCGTCGACAATTCTTCTAATTTCAGTTTTGGCAATTTTACCTTCTGCATTTCTATAGATAATCTGGCAAGAAGGTAATTTACACATTGACCTGGCATCTTCTGGCTGCATCTCAGAGTTAATAAAATTGGAAAAGTAGGGAATGCCATACTTGGCAGTCATTCTCCAAATACCTTCATAAGCTAAATTATTCCAATCAAAATCTTTAGTAATATTATAAGTAGGAATGGGAAAAGTAAAAACCCGACCTGTAGCATCGCCTTCAGTATAAACCTCAGTTAAAGCCTGATTTAAAATATCCATTTCTTTCTGAAAATCACTGTAAATTTCTTTTTGAGTTTGGCCGCCGATAATTACTGGATTGTTCTTAAAATATTCGGGAACCTTTAAATCTAAAGTAATATTAGTAAAAGGAGTCTGAAATCCCACTCTGGTCGGAACATTCATATTAAATAAAAATTCCTGAAGGGCTTGTTTCACTTCTTGATAAGTTAAATTATCATAACGAATAAAAGGAGCTAAAAGAGTATCAAAATTAGAAAAAGCCTGAGCGCCGGCTGATTCACCTTGTAAGGTATAAAAAAAATTCACAATTTGGCCTAAAGCAGCCCGGAAATGTTTGGCTGGTTTGGATTGAATTTTACCGGCCACCCCGCCAAAACCTCTCATTAATAAATCCTCCAAATCCCAACCCATACAATAAGCTCCAATAGTATCTAAATTATGAAGGTGAAAATCCCCTTCTTCGTTTGCTCGTCTAATTTCTGGCGGATAGACACGATTTAACCAATATTTCTTAGCCACATAAGAAGCAACATAATGGTTTAATCCTTGAAGGGAAAAAGCCATATTGCTATTTTCTTTAATCTGCCAATCCTGGCCATTCAAATAATCATCCACTAAACTAACAGCTTCTTCAGTCGCTATTTGAGCTTCTCGCATTTGACGCCGCTGTTCTCGATAAAGAATATAAGCCTTAGCTGTTTCTGTCAGGTTTTCTAAAATTAATACTTCTTCGATAATATCCTGAATTTTTTCCACATTAACTGCTTCGCCCTTTTTGAAACGGCGGTTTAATAAAATAATGGTTTTTTTCGTTATTTCTTGAGAGAGTTTTTTACCTCCTTCACCTGTAGCTGTTAAGGCTTTATAAATAGCTTCTTCAATTTTGCCTTTTTCAAAAGCTACGACTTTCCCGTCTCTCTTAATAACTTCTTTGATATGATTGGTCAGTTTTTTAACCATAATTAAGATTCTCTTTTCTTTTTTATTTCTTTTTTCTCAAAAAAGCAGGAATTTCTAATTCTTTATTTTCTTCTATTATTTTTTTAATATTTTCATCTTTAGGTTTTTCTTCTTCCTCTTCTACAGGCACTTTTATACCTAAAGGTAAGGGAGAACCAAGTTCTCTTATTTCTTTTTCAAAACCTCCAGCAATCACTGTCACTTTGATTTCGCCTTTGTTCAGTTCTTTATCAAAACTGGTGCCAAAAATCACTTGAGCGTCTTTGGCAATTGATTCAGTAATCACTCTGGCGGCATTATTAATTTCTACTAATGACATATCCCGGCCGCCACTAACGTTAAAAAGGACTTTCGTTGCCCCATCAATAGCAATATCTAAAAGCGGCGAGGAAACAGCTTTTTTGGCTGCTATTTTGGCTCTTTCTGCTCCTTTTGCTTTTCCTAACCCCAGCAAGCTGGAACCAGCATTAGTCATAATGGTTTTAATATTAGCAAAATCAAGATTAATTAAACCAGGAAAAGTAATCAAGTCGGAAATGCCTTTCACTCCCTCTCTTAAAACTTCATCAATTTTATAAAAAGCCTCTAGAATAGGCGTTTTTTCATCAATAATATTAAAAACTCTATCATTGGGAATGGTAACAATAGAATCAACTTCATTAAAAAGTTTTTGCCAAAATTCTTCGGCTATTTCTAATCTTTTTTCACCTTCAAAAGAAAAAGGTTTGGTCACTACGGCAATGGTTAAAGCTCCAGCTTGCCGAGCTAAATTAGCCACCAGAGGCGAAGCTCCGGAACCAGTGCCGCCACCTAAACCAGCAGCAATAAAAATTAAATCTCCGCCTTGCACTGCTTTATTAATTTCTTCAATGTCTTCTTCAGCCGCTTCTCTGCCTTTGAAGGGGTCCATTCCTGCTCCCAAACCCCGACAAGTATTTTTGCCGATCTGAATTTTGACATCAGCTTTAGTATGTTTCAAACCTTGTAAATCGGTATTAATAGAGATAAGGTCTATGCCTTCTATTCTTTTATCATAAAGACGGGTAACGACATTGCCTCCAGCTCCTCCTACGCCAATTATTTTTAAGCGAACTTTTTTAGAAACATTGGAAGAACTACCTTTGTCTTGTTTTTGATGTTTTTTCTTACGAATCATAAATTTGATTTTAAATAAATTTAAAATATCAGGGCAAATTTTTTATAAGAACCTTCGCTTCGCTCAGAACCTTTTTTCTCGCTCGCCTCGCCTGCGGCGGGGCTTTGCTCGAAATGAGATGTATCGGCTCCGCCGATGTATCTACAAATCATAATAAATTTTAATTAATTTAAATACTAAGGAGAAAATTGATGTTTGAGAAAATTAATTATTTTTGCGATCAAATTTTCGCCGTCGCTTCTTGTGTTTAGTTCTTTAAAAGTTAAATCTACTAAACCCAAAGCTGAAATAAAGGAGGGATCAGAAGTTTCCTTATACCATTCAATTTCTGGTTTAGCAATTCTCACTGGTAATTTAAATTTTTCTTTAGCTAATTCTGTAATGAGAGGCATTTGAGCTCCGCCGCCAAAAAGAACAATTCCTCCTGGTAATTTGCCAAATCTCTCTAATTCTTTTAAACGATTGCCCACCATTTCAAAAATTTCGTTTAAGCGAGCTTCAATAATTTCTGCTAAAAAGCGCTTATTAATTTTATTCTCTTCATCTACTGCTTCCAGATATTGACTTAGATCAACTAGTGCCCCTTTGGGAACTTTCTTGGCTAAAGCTAAACCTTCACTAATTTTTATTTTCTCAGCCACATCAACATAAGTCTTGAGCCCTACAGCAATATCATTAGTGATATTATTGCCGCCAATCGGAAAAACTTTTAAATCTAAAAGTTCATTATCTTCATAAACACAAAGACTGGTTGTTCCAGCGCCAAGGTCAAGGGCTGCTGCTCCTAATTCTTTATCTTGATGGGTTAAAGCAATTTCTGCACCAGCATAAGGCAAAATAAGATGACAAAAATTCAGACCTAACATTTCTCCCAATCTATCAACATTTCTAATAATAGGGCTAAAAGCATCGATCAAGAAACATTCTATTTCCAGTCGTAAACCTTTCATATTAATAGGATCTTTAACTTTAGTGATGCCATCAATGGTATAATTTTTAACAGCAGTCTGGGTTAAAACTCGATTAGCTGGTAAAACACAAGCTTGAGCGGCTTTAAGCGCTCTATCTTTATCATCCTCCGTTATTTCTCCGTCAGGCCGACTAATAACAGAGACCCCTTTTGAAGTTCTAACTTCTAAATGAGGACCTCCTATGCCGACAGTGGCTTGCTTAAAAACAAAATTTCTGTTTACTCCTTCCATTTCACTGAGCATATTATCCAATTCAGTCACTGCCATTTCTAAATTATCAATCATCCCCTGTTTAATTCCTTGGGATTTACGAATGGCAGGAAAAACAACCTGCCAACTATCCGGGCTATTAATCTGAGCCACTAAGGCCTTGATTTTAGAAGAACCTAAATCAAGAGCAAGAATATAGGAAGACATGCCAATGTTGTTAAAATTTGCGAGCGAAACTCAATGTTGAATGAAGTAAATTTTACTACAACATTGAGCACCCCGTTAGAAATTTGCGATAGTTTCAAGAAAAGATTCATTATATTCTTTATTAAATTTGTTTAATTCTCGCAAAAAAGCGTTTTAACACTTTTTTGCCCAAAATAACAATGGCAAACTTCTAACGGGGTAAAGGCTTTGTAATCGCTCAGATTTCTCCGCCAGTTGGCGAATCACCTTCGCGAACAAAGCACTTTAATTTTTAAGGGAGTTAAGAATTTTAGCTTCAAGATATTCCATTTTTTTGGTATCCTTTTTGTTATCATGTGTGTAACCAAACAAATGCAAAATACTATGAATCAAAAGTAATTGGTAAAATTTCTTTGGGGAGATTTTCATCTTAAAGGCTTGTTTTTTGATTTCTTCCGGACAAAGGAAAATATCACCTTCGGAAAAAGTCAAAACTGTCGTTGTTTGATTCTTTTTCCGCCAGTAATGATTTTTTTGCTTCATTGCTGATGAAGATACTAAAATCAAAGAGAATGATTTTTTTTGTTTTTTCAAATATCTCAAAATTTTCTTAACATTTTCTTTCAAAAACTTTTGAGAAATTTTATCTTTGGTAGAATTGTAAATCAAAATTTCTGAGTTTTCTCTCATAATGCTACAAAAGCCCCTTTTTTCGTTTATCTTCTATTTCTTTTTTCACTTTAATTCGATGAAGAGCAGATAATTTTTTACTTCTTTCATTTTGAGAAGAAAGACGAAATTTCTTTTTTCGAGTTTCAATTAAAACACCGCTTCGCTTGATTATCTTTGAAGCTCGATTCAAAAAAGTAGTAATATTTTCTCCTTTTCTTCTTCTAATAGTAATGGGCATGCTAATAAATTAATGAGATCCCCGCTTTCGCGAGGATGACAGCTTCGCCACGTTTAACGTGGCTTCGCTGTCAATTTTTGAGGCGTTTTTTAAGCTCTTCGATGGTTCTGTCAAAGGGAATAGTTTCTTGAAGGCCTGAAGCCATATCCTTTAGAATTATCATACCATCAAGCACCTCTTGTTGTCCAAGAATAAGAGCATAGGGGGCATTAACTCTATCCGCATTTTTAATTTGAGAGTTAATATTGTCTTTCTCTAAATTAGCTTCTGTTGAAATATTAGCTTTTCTTAATTTCTCCAAAAGGATAAAGGCTTGTTTTTTAGCCGCATCTCCAATCTGAATCAAGAAAACTTTTGGTTTTGGAAATTCTAAGTTTCTTCTCATGGCTTTCATTTCTTCCACTAACCTCTCCACCCCAAAAGCTACTCCCACTGCTGGTCTATCCAAACCTCCTAATAATTTAACTAAATAATCGTATCTGCCACCACCAGCTAAAGACAAACTCGTCTCTTTATTTCGAGCAGAGCGAGAAACAAGGTTCTCCTGAGCGAAGCGAAGGGGGTCCTTATCTTTTTTTCTAATTTCAAACACAGTGCGACTGTAATAATCCAATCCCCTGACTAAAGTCTTATCTAAAACATAGGAGACGCCAACGTTATCCAGAATATCCAAGACATTTTTAAAGTGATCTTTGCAATCACCACATAAATAATCCAACAAACTAGGAGCTTTTGCTTTCGTCACAATGCATTTAGAGTTTTTGCAATCTAAAACTCTTAAGGGATTGTTTTTCAAACGCTTTCGACAATCTTTACAAATATCTTTTAGATGTTGTTTATAATATCTAACTAAAGCTCTGATATAAAGAGAACGGCATTTATTACAACCAATACTATTAATACGAATTTCCAAATCACTTTGATTAAAGCCTAAATTTTCCAGAAAAGCTCTGGAAGCCAAAATAATCTCTGCGTCTAAGGCCGGCGATGAATCGCCAATGGACTCGATATTTAATTGATAAAATTGGCGATAGCGACCAGCTTGAGGTTTTTCATGCCGGAAAATTGGACCAAAGGAATATAATTTTATTGGTTGAGGCCAATTAAACATCCCATTTTCCACGTAAGCTCGTACTATGCCTGCTGTATATTCCGGTCGCAAGGCTAAAAATTCCCCCTCTTCTTTAGTTCTTAAAGTATACATTTCTTTTTCCACGATATCGGTCTTGCTACCTATGCCTTTATTGTATAATTCGGCTTTTTCCAAAACTGGCGGTTCACATCTTCTAAAGTTATAAAATTCTAAAGTTTTCTTGGCTATTTCTATTAGGTAATCATAATAAAGATAATCCTCGGGTAAAATGTCTTTCATACCACGAGGAGTTTGCAATAAACGGCGCTTGTTAATCCTCTTAAGGGGATTTTGATTCACTTTACTGGGCATAGTTATTATTTAAAATTAAGAACCTGCCTCGCTAACGCTCGGCAGAACCTTTTTTCTCGCTTCGCTCGAAATGGGAAAAACTGTTAAACGATTGAAGGGCCAGAGTCTTAACCAAACTCTTCCTACGATTAAATCTTTATTAAATGGTCCCCAGTTACGGGAATCATAAGAAGCAACCCTGTTATCACCCAAAACAAAATATTGCTCGGGGTTAAGGGTTATTGTTAAATTCCCTGAAGTCATAGTGCTTGCAGGTAAAAAGTTTTCTTGGAGGTCAATTTTCTTGCCAGATGGCTCAATAATAGCTACTTCTCCATTGTTAATTTCTACTGTCTCGTTAGGCAAACCGATGATTCTCTTGATATAGTATTGATTAGGATGATTGGGCGCCTTTAGAACAATGACTTCATAACGATCTGGGCTACGAAAATGATAAGAAAGTTCATCAATGATAAGATAATCCTGAGTGAAAAAAGTTGGCTCCATGCTGCTACCATGCACAATAAAGGGCTGAATTAAAAAATACCTTACCGGTAAAACAATGAGAAAGGCAATAATAATCATCTCTAAATTTTCCAACAAAATTCTTTTCCACATAAATCTTTGATAAAAGGTTAACCCCGTTAGAAATTTGCAATGGTTTCAAAAAATACTTTATTGTATTGTTTATTGAGCTTGTTTAACTCTCGCAAAAAAGTGTTTTAACACTTTTTTGCCCAAAATAACAATGGCAAATTTCTAACGGAGTAAAAAAATCATACCATAAAAATTGCTGAAAATCAAATTTTTTGTTAAATTAAGAAGGATGAAAAACCCGTTGAATTCAATATTTTCTTGGATTTTAATTATTCTTGGCTTATGCCTGGTCTCTTTTTTAGTTTGGGGAGTTAATCATCCAGCTGAATTTGCCATTAACAGCGAAAAAGCAACAGAATCTTCAAGCGCCTTTTCTTCTAAAGAACCTGTCAATATCCTTTTTTTAGGAGTACCTGGCGATGGTTCGAGGGGGGCCTTATTAACTGACAGTATTTTTTTAGCTCATCTAAATTTTAATCAAAAGAAAATATTAATTATTTCTTTTCCTCGAGATTTGTGGGTTCAAGTACCTCATGGCAGTCAAAATGAAAAAATCAATGCTCTTTATTCTTTAAGCAATAAAAATACAACAAGTTTTATTAAGGCTACTTCTTATAATTTAATTCAGGGAAAAATAGAAGCTATTACTGGATTAAAAATTAATTATGTTATTATTTTTGACCTGCAAGGATTTGGCAAAGTAGTTGACGCCTTAGGAGGAATTAATATTTTCTTAGATAAAGAAATGATTGACCCCCAGCTAACTAACCCTCATGACACCTCAGAGATTTTTGATTTAAGCGCCGGTTGGCATTATTTAGATGGGGCAACAGCCATAAAATTTATCAGAACTCGTTATGCCCCTAGCGGTGATTTTTATCGCATGGATAATCAACATATAATTATTGCTGCTCTTCGAGAAAAAATAAACCAACTTTCCAATGTTTGGAATTTAATGACCTGGTTTAAAATTTGGCAATCAATATCCAATCATTACATCGCTAATTTAGATTTTAATACCTTATGGGAACTGTTTAATTTATTCAAAAATGTGAAGTCAAATCAAATTCAATATTTGAGCCTTACTAATCGACCACCTGATAATTTGCTCGTAAGTTCTGCTGTCGAGGGTATTAACAACAACGCTACGACCAGTGTTTACATCCTCTTACCTAAGGAAGGGTTTGAGCATTACCAACAAATACAAGAATATCTTAAAAATTCAATTAATGACTAAAATTTTTTTAATTATAGGTTTAGGCAACCCTGGAGCTTTATATAAAAATACCCGACATAATATTGGCCAAGATTTTGTTTCGTGGCTCAAAGAGCAATATCATGCTCCTGATTGGCAAATTAATAAAAAACATTTTGCCCAATTAAGTATTTATGAGGAGCAAGACAAAGAGAACAAAAGAATCATTTTTGCTTTACCTTTAGTATTTATGAACGAAGCCGACAAAACTCTTCAACAATTAAACAAATATTATAATATCCCTTTGGAGAATAGTTTTATTGTCCATGATGACAATGATATTTATGTTGGCGATTTTAAATTGAGTTTTGATTGCGGCTCTGCTGGCCACAAAGGTGTAGAATCAATCATTAAACATACTCGCAGTCAAAAGTTTTATCGCCTGAGAATAGGTATCCAGCCACAAAAAGGACAAAGAACAAAAGCCGGAGATTTAGTCTTAAAAAAATTCTCTCCAGAAGAGAGAAAAATAATCACTGAAAATTTTGTTCTCATGAAAAAAGCAATAGAAGATAACTTAGAAAATTAATCACTATACTAAATAGGCTCAGAATATATTTTCTTCGACCCGCTCGCTCGCCCAGCGTGCTCGCTCTCTTAGGTCCTCGCCTCCCGCCTTCGCTTAAAGCTACGGCGGGCAGGCGCTCTATATTTTGCCCGCCCTGTCCGTCCGAAGCCCGAAGGGCGTAGGCGGATCGGCTCCGGATGATCTCAGAAAAATATATTCCTCGCCTTACTACGAGCGAATCTTGAAATCTATTACGATGTCCGTGTACTGGACAATATTATAATTTGGGGGGAATAAAAAGAGAGGACCACACAATAAGGTCCTCTTTTTGTTTTTTCTCAGAATTTCCGAGCGGACGAGACACCCAAGATGACGTTGAGATCGTCACCCCAATAGTCACCGATAAGGAGACCATCCGAATCGAAGAGGCCGACACTGACACGGTAGCCGACCGAATCCACAGAGGATGTACGGACGTAGATGTGTTCGAATAACCGTTCGCCAGTGGCCAAGAAGTGGCCGATGATGGTATAAACCATCACATTTGCATTAGGCACTTCCTCGTCTTGACCGAGAAGTAATTGCTGTTCATTCCAGTTCTTCGAGGTGGAATTGTCTATTGGAATCTTACGAACTAGTTGCCAGGCGACCTCGCCACGTTTCTTAGCGAAGGCGTCCCTATTATACCAAGCATTCTCGTGGCTGTAGAAGAGATCATACTTAACCTTACCACCAATCTCAAAAATCGAGAGCGGAAAGACCGCTACGAGAACATGAGAATTTTTCGATTCCTCAAGCACTGCCTCGGAGAACGGAATCTCCGAAAGAGCGGCAAGTTGCTGGCGGGTCGGATTGACCCCGAAGTGTTTGATGGCTTCTTCGATTCCAAAAAAATTCTTGCCCATGATTTCACGGGCACGCTTCTGGCTGGTTGTGGCTTCGAATCCGCCGTTCTGAATCAACCTGACCACTTTCGTGGCAAGGTCGTTGCCCTTTGAGTCAATGACCCTTTGGGCAAGGTCGTCGTTGAGACCTGCCGTCTCCAGTTTGAGCAGAAACTCATGCTCCTTGTGCACCGATAGGGTGCGGCTCACCATAGCTTTTCCCATGGCATACCTCCTTAAATAATATGACTACATAAACTACCTGGTATATAACTAACCACTAATAAGATAATAATCAGTTAGATACCAGGTAGTAAGATAATTTTCAAAGAACTAAAATACCCTGTAATAGGGTATTTATATTATATCAGATTATTCTGAAAAGTCAAGTTTTGAAAATTTATTAATATAAAATATTATTGGCGGAAAAAAAGACTCGTTCTTAACTAAGGCGAGGATATATTGTTAACAAAAACCGTAGCGCAGGCCAAGCGGGCATGGTTCGAACGAGCGAAGCGAGTGAGAGAGCGAGGCCGAGCTCGAGCGCAAATTCCTCGCAGGGGAATTTGATAGCGTGTTTTTGTAACAACATATCCGAGCCTTAAGATTTAAGATGAGCAGAAGAAAAGATGAGCGATTATTGAAGTCTGTTATGGTGTGGGGGTCAAACAAAATACAAAATTAAATACTGAAAGAGCAAAATTAAACCTCCGAACTGCAAGCCATTTAGAGAAAGATAGCTAAAAAGCCAATAGGCCTCTAAATTAAGTAAAAGATAAATTAAATAATTCAACGAGACTTCTTTTTCTAAACTAAGAAAGTTCAAATAAGACACAGGAATTAAACCTGATAAATAAATTAAGAAGCTAATAAAAAACGGCCAATTAAGATAAAAATATAAGCCATAAGACATTAAAATCCAGCCAGTGATAATAAAATAAGACAAAAATTGACTGGATTTTTTGTTGAGAATAATTTTTCTAAAGAAAAGCCAAAGAAGACTAAGCGCTATCACTACTAACCAAAATGGCCTCAACCAATTAGCTAAAATGCGTAACTCAATATAACCCAACAAAAGATAAGAAAAATTAAGCCAGGACATCCCAGCAATAATCTTCCAGATCAAAGTAAAAAACAGGATAATCAATATCCCCTTGAGGAAAGAGTTTGAAGGAAAAATCAAAAGAAAGATTAATAAAAAATAAAGTGAATAGAAAATTAATCCTTTCCATTGAGAAGAACCCAAAGAAGAAAAGAATTTCCTGATGGAATTCTTAAGCATGGGAGGTTTTGAGAGCAAGTTTGGTATTTTTAATTTGAACTATTACTTTCCGTTTCCCCTTAATCTCGCCTTTGATAATTTTTTCAGCCAAAGGATCGAGAATTTCTTTTTCAATCAATCTTTTTAAAGGACGGGCACCATAATTCGGGTCATAACCTTTTTTGGCAAGATAGCTTCTGGTTTCTTTGGTTAATTCTAACTTAAGATCTTTCCCCAATAACCTGTTAGTAACTTTTTCTATCTGTAAATTCACTATTTTTTCTATGTCTTTTGGCGTTAAAGGATTAAAGATAATAATTTCGTCAATTCTATTCAGGAATTCTGGTCTAAAATAATCTCTCAAAGCATCAAAAATTTTAACTTTTAAATTTTCTTTTTGAGTTTTCATTTCATTGACTTTTTCATAATTAAAACCTAAGGAAGCCATTTCTCTGATATACTCACCGCCTAAGTTTGAAGTCATAATAATAATAGTATTCTTGAAATTAATTGTTCTACCTTTACCATCAGTTAATCTGCCATTGTCTAAGATTTGTAAAAGGATATTAAAAACCTCTGGATGAGCTTTTTCTATTTCGTCGAATAAAATCAAACTATAGGGTCGGTGTTTGACGACTTCAGTTAATTGACCGCCTTCTTCATAGCCAACATAACCTGGCGGAGAACCAATTAAACGAGCCACACTATGCTTTTCCATATATTCTGACATATCAATACGAATCATGGTTTTCTCATCAGAAAACATAAATTCTGATAAAGCCCTGGCCAATTCAGTTTTACCAACTCCAGTTGGGCCTAAGAACATAAAAGAGCCAATCGGCCTATCTTCTTCAGAAATACCAGCTCTAGCTCGTCGAATAGCTCGGCTAATAGCTTGGATGGCTTCTTCTTGACCAACCACTCGTTTAGCTAATGCTTCTTCCATTCTGGCTAATTTTTTACTTTCATCCTCGAGCATTTCCGTTACTGGAATGCCTGTCCAATGAGAAACAACTCGAGCAATATCTTCACTGGTTACTTCTTCTCTTAAAAATCTAGTTTTAGAAGGAATTCTATTTAAAGCTCTATCTTTATTTTTCAAATCTTTTTCTAATTGAGGAATTTCGCCATAAATAATTTCCGCTACTTTTTCCAGATTGCCGTTTCTTTCTTTTTCTTGGGCTTCTCTTTTTGAATCTTCTATTTCTTTCTTAATTTTACTAAGAGAATTAAAAATCTCTTTCTCTTTTTGCCAAAGCGAACTTATCGCTTTATATTTTGTTTTTAATTTCTTTAATTCAGCTTCTTCTTCTTTCAAGTGTTGTTTCAATAATGGTTTATTATTTCCGTATTCTTTCCTCATCGCCTCTTTTTCTAATTCTAAACTTCTAATTTTCTTTTCAAGCTCCATAATAGAAAAAGGCGTGCTGCCTATATCTAGACTTAAAGCAGAAGCCGCTTCGTCTATTAAATCAATGGCTTTATCTGGCAAAAAACGGGAAGTGATATAACGACTGGATAATTGAACCGCGGTGATAATGGATTCATCGCTAATCTTTAAACCATGATGAGCCTCATATTTTTCTTTTAAGCCTCTTAAAATATTAATGGCTTCTTCTTGAGTAGGTTCTTCCACGATAATAGGTTGAAACCTCCTTTCAAAAGCTGGATCTTTCTCAATATATTCTCGGTAATCCTTATAAGTAGTAGTTCCGATAACTCGTAATTCTCCCCGAGCTAAAGCAGGTTTCAATAAATTAGAAGCATCAATCGCTCCTTCTGCCGCTCCCGCTCCCACTAAAGTATGAATTTCATCAATAAAAGTAATGACATTACCCTCTTTCTGAATTTCTTTGAGAATCTTTTTCAATCTTTCTTCAAATTCTCCTCGAAATCTAGTGCCAGCAATTAATGACCCCATATCCAACGAGATAATTTTTTTATTTTTTAAAATTTCCGGCACTTCGTCTTTAGCCACTCGCTGAGCTAAACCTTCAACAATAGCAGTCTTACCAACTCCGGCCTCTCCAATCAAAACAGGATTATTTTTAGTTCTTCGGGATAAAATTTGCATTACTCGGCGCAATTCCCCCTCTCGACCAATCACTGGATCGAGTTTATCTTCTTTAGCCAAGGTAATTAAATCTTGGCTATACTTGTCTAAAAGCTTACCACTAGGTTCCTGGAATTCATCAGTAATTTTTTCACCTTGGCTATATTCTCCTAAAGATTTAAGATAATTTTCTTTTTTAATATTATATTTCGCCAAAATTTCTTGAGCTGAATTCTTTCCTGTAAGAATTCCGTAAAAGAGATATTCGGAAGAAACGAAATCATTTTTATCCTCTAATGATTTTCTAGAAGCCAGCTCAATGATTTGAATCATCTCCGGCGAAAGATACATTTGACCCATACCTTCAACTGAAACAAAAATACGGGGCAGTTTAATAATTTCTCCCATCGTTTCTTTCAACAGATTATCAACATCAATCTTTAATGATTTATTTAAAATATCTCTCACCGAAGAATCCTCTTCATCCAAAAGAGTATATAAAAGATGGAGGGCTCTCATTTCCCCCTGATGTCTCTCCCAGGCCATTTGCTGAGCTCTTTCTAAAGCGGCTTGGGCTTTAGCTGTAAATCTTGAAAACGGCATGATAATTACTAACAAAAAAAACTATTTGAAAGTATAGCATAAAATTGCATCTTTTTGAATATCTTACCGGCCGAGCCTTCTGTGACGTTTTCTAAATTCCTCTAAAGCTAAATCAAATTGATGGGTATCAAAATCAGGCCAATAAACTTTCGGAAAGTAAAGTTCAGCATAGGTACCTTGTAAAGGAAGAAAATTGGAAAGCCGCATTTCACCGGAAGTTCTAATAATAAAATCCACATCCGGCAAACCTTTAGTGTCTAAATTAGCCATTATTAATCGTTCAGTAATCTGTTTTGCAGGAATTCTTTTTTGGATTATTTTTTGTACTGCCCGAGTAATTTCATCTCTTCCGCCATAATTTAAGGCAATATTTAGAATCATCCCTTGATTATCTTGGGTTGCTTTACAAGCTTTTTGAATATTTTTTTGTAATGATTGGGGCAAATCTTTTATATTGCCAAGATGACGAAGTTGAATTCCTTTCTTTTTGAATCGAGAAGCATATTTTTTAGCAAAAGTGGAAAATAATTCCATTAAATAATTCACTTCTTCTTTTGATCTATTCCAATTTTCAGTAGAAAAACCATAGAGAGTAAGAACTTTGATTCCTTTTTTCTGAGCATACTTAATAATCTCTATGACTCTTTTTACTCCTGCTTTATGACCAAAAAAAGATGATAAATTTCTTGCTTTAGCCCAGCGACGATTACCATCGATCATAATAGCTAAATGATTAGGTAAATCATCTTTTTTATCTTTTTTTTCTTTTGGGTTTTTTGAAAGATTCATGAATTTTAGATTGGTTGATCTTAATTTTTTTCTTTAACTCAGAATTCATCATCTCGGGGTCCCAAGGAGGGTCAAAAGTCAACTGTAAATTTACCTTACCAAATTTAAAATTATTTAAAGTATCTTTGACTTGTTCTATCAAATAATTATTAAAAGGACAAAAAGGAGTGGTCAAGGTCATTACTACTTTAACTGTTTTTTTCTTCTGATCAATGTCTATTTTATAAATCAAGCCGAGGTCAACAATATTAATTCCTAACTCCGGATCAACAATTTTTTTTAAAGATTGAAGAATTTTTTCTTTGGTCATGGTCCGGCTATTATGTTTTGAAGATTCATCGGCGGAGCCGATACATTTCATAAAAGATTTGCCCTGATGCCGAGCAATTTATTGCTCGGTCAAATCTATCAGTTTACGGAAACCAGTGCCGGCTGGGATGAGCCGACCGATAATCACATTCTCTTTTAAGCCGCGAAGATAGTCCGCTCGCGCTTCCAGAGAGGCTTTTACTAAAACCCTGGTTGTTTCTTGAAAAGAAGCCGGTGCTAAAACACTAGAAGAAGTTAAAGCCACATTTTTAATACCTAAAACTATTTCTTCAGCCTGAGGTGGTTTTTTCTTTTGCTCTTTCATCTTTTTAATGGCTTCTTTGAACATTTCTTTTTCAATAATTTCACTTTTAATAAATTCTGTCTCGCCTGGATCAATAATTCTTACCCTGGAAAACATTTGACGAATAATAACCTCGAGATGCTTATCATTAATTTTTTCTCCAGCTAAATTATAAACTTTTTTAATTTCTTGCAGAATGTAATCCTGACAAGCTTCTTTGCCTGAAATTTTTAAAATCTTTTTAAGATTTAAGTTCCCTTCGCAAAGTTGATCTCCTTTTTTCACTCTATCCCCTCTTTTCACCCATAAAGTAGCTATTTCTGGAATAGAATATTCAATGAATTCCGCTTCTTTTTGTTTCTTTTGTTTGGATTTTTTTCTTTTTTCTATTGGATTGTCTGGCTTAATCCGAATAATTTTATGATGGGCTTCTTTTTCAATTTCAATCACCTCTCCATCAACTTCGCTCATCTGAGCTTCTCCTTTTGGAATTCTGGCTTCAACTAATTCTTCAACCCGAGGCAAACCTTGGGTGATATCAACAGCCTGAGCCACCCCTCCGGTATGAAAAGTTCTTAAAGTCAATTGCGTTCCAGGTTCACCAATTGCTTGAGCAGCAATAATGCCAACCGTCTCTCCTAAATCAATAGGTTTTAACCAAGCTAAATCCAGACCATAACATTTTTGACAAACACCATAAGGACTGTCGCAAGTTAAAGGCGAGCGGACAATCACTTCTTCACAATTTTCAGCAATCTTTTTAGCTAACTTATCATCAATTAATTCATTAGCCTTTAAAATAACTTTGCCTTTCTTATTATAAGAACCCTCGCTTCGCTCAGAACCTTTTTTCTCGCTTCGCTCAAAATAAGCATCTTGAAGTAAATAGCGACCTCGGATTTTGTCCTCAAATTTTTCATCCATTTCTTCAACTTTTTTCTTATTGACCTTAAGTCCATTTTTAGTATGGCAATCTTCTTCCCTGACAATCACTTCCTGGCTAACATCAATTAATCGGCGAGTAAGATAACCAGCGAAAGAAGTCTTTAGGGCAGTATCAGCTAAACCTTTTCTGCCGCCGTGAGAAGCAGCGAAATATTCCAACACATTAAAACCTTCTTGGTGAGAATTTAAAATTGGCAAGTCAATAATTCTTCCAGCTGGGTTGACTACTAATCCTTTCATGCCCATAATCTGACTGGCTACCCCCCAATCGCCCCCAGAACCAGAATTAAAAATAATGGAAACCGAATCCAAAGGATCTAAAGTCTTTGGCACTAATTCTGTAATTTGAGAGTTAGCATGACGCCATTGCTCTTCTGATAAAGATTTTTTTTCACTATTAGTTAATAATCCTTCTTGATATTGGGCATTAATTTCATCAATCTTTTGAGAAGTTTTATTTATTATCTGATATTTTTCTTGAGGAATTTTTAAATCAGTTAATCCCCAAGTGATTCCAGATATAGTGGCATAATAAAAGCCGAGTTCTTTAATACTATCTATAATGTCAGCGCATTTATTAAAATCTTTATAAAAATAAATAAGATCGCGAGTAATTTTCTTTAAATCTCTGGCTCCCAGCTGTTGGTTAATATAAGGAAAATCTTGAGGCAAGATTTGATTAAAAATAATCCTGCCAGGAGTAGTAATAATAATTTGCCCCGGTTTTTCTCCCTCAAGAGTTGGCTTTTCTAAACGAACTCTGATTATTTCCTGAAAGGTGATTTTCTTATTATCTAAAGCTAAGAAAACCTCTTTGATATTAGAAAAAACTTTGTATTCGCTCTCTAATCGTTTATCTTCTATTTCCAATGTCAACCAATAAATTCCTAAAATCATGTCTTTTCGAGGCAGCATCACTGGATCGCCATCAGCTGGTTTGAGTAACCCCAGACTAGCTAACATTCTATTTTGAGCTTCTCTTTGGGCTTCTTCGGTTAAGGGTAAATGAACTGCCATTTGGTCACCATCAAAATCAGCGTTAAATGGTTGACAAACTAAGGCAGGAATTTGAATCGCTAAGCCTTCGATTAATCTTGGTCTAAAAGCCTCAACACTTAAACGGTGTAAAGTTGGCGCTCGATTCAAAAGTACATATTTATCTTTAACCACAGTTTCTAATATTTCCCACACCACATCCGGTCCTTCTTCGATTAAACGATTAGCAGCTCGAGGATTGAAAACAATTTCTCTTTTCATTAGCTCTCCTATCACAAAGGGCTTAAATAACTCTAAAGCCATTTTTTTGGGTAAACCGCATTCATGAATTTTTAAATCCGGACCAATAACAATCACTGAACGGCCAGAGTAATCAACTCTTTTTCCTAAAAGATTCTGTCTAAAACGCCCTTGCTTACCTTGCAAAATATCAGCTAGAGAACGTAAAGGACGATGTTGCGCTGCATGCATTGGTGCTGAACCAGAAGATTTTCTAATTGAGTTATCAATTAAAGCATCGACAGCTTCTTGAAGCATACGTTTCTCATTCTTAATGATGACTTCCGGAGCTTTTAATTCCAACAATTTCTTCAGTCGATTATTTCTATTAATAACCCTTCTATATAAATCATTTAAATCGGATGAGGCAAATCTGCCACCATCAAGTTGAACCATTGGTCTTAATTCTGGTGGTAACACTGGCAAAACGGTCAAAAACATCCACTCTGGCCTTATGCCAGCTTTAATCATCGATCGAACTAGTTTTAATCTGGCTAATAATTTTTTATCTATTTGAATATTTTTTCTTGATTTACTAATAGCGTCCTCTAATTCCTGATTTAATTTTTTAAGATCTATAGCTTCGAGAAGTTTTTTTACTGGTTCACTGCCAGTAGCAGCAGAGAAAATGTGAGCATATTCTTTTGAAAGCTGAAGATAATCAATTTCCGATAAAACTACTCTGAGCTTTAAAATTTCTAATTCTGTTTTAGCCTTTAGATAAGAACTTTTTAATTCTTTTCTTTTTTCTTTAGGCCAATTTTTTAATTTATTTTTGAACTCTTTTTGTAAGTCTTCCAAGGCTTTGGCCTTAGCATTAACATCGACCAAAGTTACAATATAACTATTGTAATAAATCACTTTCTCCAATAAAGGGAGAGTAATATTAAGCATTAAACTTATTCTTGAAGGAATGCTTCTCAAAAACCAAATATGAGCCACAGGACTAGCTAATTTTATATGACCCATTCTCTCTCGCCTCACAGAAGATCTAGTCACTTCTACACCGCAACGATCACAGATTACTCCCTTATAGCGAGCAGTCTTATATTTACCACAAGCACATTCATAATCTTTTACCGGTCCAAAAATTTGCTCAGAAAAAAGGCCCTCTTTTTCTGGTTTCTGGGTTCTGTAATTAATAGTTTCAGCCTTGGTCACTTCTCCATAAGACCAAGAAAGAATTTCTTCTGGAGAAGCCAATCTTAAAGAAAGAGCTTCAAAATTTTTAATTCTTAAATCTTTTTGCTCATTCATAAAATACAAAAATTTAATTAGTTTCTTCTTTTCGCTCAAAGGAACCTTCTTCGGTTTTTACTCCTAAAAGATTAATTGATAAACCCAAAGCTTGGAATTCTTTTAGGATAACATTAAAAGCAGCAGGGATATTAGGACTTTTTATTTTTTCTCCTCTGATGATAGATTCATAAGTGGCTGCTCGACCAATAACATCATCAGATTTTATAGTGAGCATCTCTTGAAGAGCATAAGCAGCGCCATAACCTTCTAAAGCCCAAACTTCCATTTCTCCAAATCTTTGGCCGCCTAAATGAGCTCTACCTCCTAACGGCTGCTGAGTAATTAAAGAATATGGCCCAATAGCCCTCATATGAACTTTGTCTTCAACCATATGCTCAAGTTTCATTATATACATAATGCCAATGGCTACCTTTCTTTCAAAAGGTTCACCAGTCTTACCGTCATAAAGAATAACTTTTCCATCTTCGATTAAACCAGCGGCTTTCAGTTCATTTTTGATATCTGCTTCTGTGGCTCCATCAAAAGCTGGAGTAATAGCTCGATAACCAAGTTTCTCGCAAGCTAAACCTAAATGGTTTTCAAAAACTTGACCCAGATTCATTCTTTTACCAACACTTAAAGGATTGAGAATGATATCTACTGGCGTGCCATCTTCTAAATAAGGCATATCCTCTTCGGGTAAAATAATAGAAATTACTCCTTTATTACCATGTCGACCAGCTAATTTATCACCTATTCTTAATTTTCTTAACTCTGCAATTTCCACATTAATTTTTTTAATCACACCGGCATCTAATTTATCGCCATTCTGACGGCTTAATATTTTGGTTCTGATAACTCTTCCCGTACGTGAAGGTTCCAAAACCAATGAGCTGTCTTTGATTTCTTTTATTTCTTCCCCAAAAATAGCCTGAAGAAGTCTTTCTTCTGGAGTTAGCTCTGTTTTTCCTTTGGGAGAAATTTTCCCCACCAAAATATCTCCTCCTTTAACCTCTGCCCCAAGACGAACGATACCATCTTCATCTAAATCCTTTAATTTCTCCTCAGAAATATTGGGAATATCTCTGGTCGTCATTTCTGCCCCTAATTTTGTATCTACCACATCACAAGTAAATTCTTCTAAATAGATTGAAGTAAAATAATCTTTTCTTAAAACTCTTTCTGAAATAACAATGGCATCCTCGTAATTAAAGCCATAAAAGGGAAGAAAGGCCATTAATAAATTCTGGCCTAGAGCTAAAATTCCATTTTCTGTTGCTGAGCCATCAGCTAATAAATCGCCTTTTTTGATTTTTTGACCTTTTTGAACCACTGGTCTTTGATGAAGACAGCTATCTTTGTTACTTCTGGCAAAATTTATTAATTCATAATTCTTTTTGCTCCCTGCTTTGGCTTTAATAGTAATATGAACACTATCCACTTCTATCACTTCGCCTTCTATCTCGCTAACTAAACATTGTCCTGATTCTAAAGCAATTTTTTGCTCCATACCAGTAGACACTAAAGGTGATTTTGGTCTCACGCAAGGCACTGCTTGCCTTTGCATATTAGCACCCATCAAAGCACGATTAGATTCATCATGCTCTAAGAAAGGGATTAAGCTAACGGCTGCTGAAATAGTTTGTTGACACGAAACATCTATCAAATTAATCTCTCCACGTTTAGCCATTGATGGCTCTCCATTAATTCTTGCCCCTACCATTTCGTCTTTTATTCTTCCTTTTTCATCAATGTTTATTCCTCCATGGGCAATTTTATATTTTAATTCTTCAAAAGCATCTAACCAAATGATTTCTTGAGTTAAATATCCATTTTTAATTTTAATATAAGGAGTCTCAATAAAGCCAAATTCATTAAGCCTAGCATATAAAGCCAAAGATAAAACTAAGCCAATATTTTGACCTTCTGGTGTTTGAATAGGACATAAGCGGCCATAATGGCTGGGATGAACATCACGAACTTCCAAACCCGCTCTTTCTCTCACTAATCCTCCTGGACCCATGGGCGTAGCTTTTCTTTTATGTTCTAGTTCTGAGAGCATATTCATCTGTTCCATAAATTGGCATAACTGGGAAACATTGAAAAACTCTTTCAAACTAGTAACTAATTGTCTGGGATTAATTAATTGAGCTGAATTTAAAGTTAAAGGATCGAGAGTGGCCATTCTATCTTGAATAGTCCTTCTCATTCTCATAATACCAACTCGAAAACGTTCTGTTAAAATTTCTCCTACAGCTTTTATCCTTCGATTACCTAAATGATCAATATCGTCATCTTTAGCTTCTGGATCAATATTAAGATGAATGATTTCTTTAATAATGGCTATTAAATCTTCTTGAGTTAAAGTTTTTTGATCAAGCGAAACATTTATTCCTAATCTCTGGTTCAATTTATGGCGACCGACTTTAGCTAAATCATATCTATCTCGTCTAAAAAACATATTGTTTATCAAATCTCGACTATTGTCATAGGTGGCTAATTCTCCTGGTCGTAAGCGGTGATAAATTTCAATATAACCTTCCTCCTGATTAGTAGAAGAATCTTTTTCAATAGTTTTTTCAATATATTTTAGAGAAGCTTCTTCTTTTAAAGATGCAAATGATTTTTTTATCTCATTATTAGTTTCGAAACCAAAAACTTTAAGCAAGGCGGTAACAGGTACTTTTCTTTTTCTGTCTATTTTCACCCAAATTGCTCCATCAGTATCAGTTTCGAACTCTAACCAGGAGCCATGATAAGGAATTAATTTTGCCCCAAAGAGATTAACCCCTTTAAAGTTTACAGATTGAAAATACACTCCTGGCGAACGATTGATTTGGGAAATAACAACCTTTTCTATGCCGTTAATAATAAAAGTACCTCTAGGAGTCATCACCGGCACTTCTCCAAAATAAACCTCTTGCTCTTTTGTTGTTCCTTGTTTTTTATTGGTCAATTTAAGCTTAACCCTTAAAGTAGCTTCGTAGTTAAGTTCTTTTTCTTTGGCCTGCTTTTCGGTTAATTTTGGTTCTTCTAAATAATAATCTAAAAACTCCAGTTCTAATTCTTTGCCAGTATAATCTTTAATAGGAGACAACTCCTCAAAAACTTCTTTAATTCCTTCTTTAATAAACCAATCAAAAGAGGCAGTTTGAAATTGGGTCAAAGATGGAGGTTCTAAAATTCCCCGGTAATGACGGGCAAAACTCTTTGTCTCTAAAGTTTTGGACATTAATGATTAATTATGAAAACCCCTTCCCAAGTAGGATGGGTTCTTAATTTTACAAGTGTAATTGATATTTTTTATTCACTCTCTCGCTATTTTTAAAGCTTTAAGAATAGCTTGAGCTATTCTCTTAGAAGTAATACTTTTTTCCTGAGAAGTATCCAAAAAAATACGATTAATATCCTTTGATTTTATTCTATTCTTTTTTAAAAATTTGTCAAGGGAAATAAGTAGGTCCTCACCATCGCTAGATTTAATTCTATATAATCGTCCTTTTACTGTGAAAGAAAGAGTAAGCATAAAATTATTAATAAAAATGTCTAATATCTAATTTCTAATATCTAATCAAATCCCAATGACTAATGACAAAATGACAAAACCATTAGACATTAGACATTTAAAGATTGAGCATTGATTAGAAATTAGGTTAATTAGAAATTAGGAATTAATATTTATTGCATTTTGGGGTTTGAATTTCAATTTTGACTTTTGAATTTTGCCTTTTGACTTATCGCGTGTTTTTCCCGCCATTGTTTAATTTTCTGGTGATTGCCCGATAAAAGAACTTTCGGTACTCGCCAAGCATTTTTTTTTGAAGAGAA
>Ga0210029_1000586_pt1 | contig 23432 bp, 21 predicted proteins | sample CryGeymeta201521_FD_183985 | JGI IMG/M metagenome (GOLD analysis project Ga0210029, IMG submission 183985) | Groundwater microbial communities from Crystal Geyser aquifers in Utah, USA - Crystal Geyser metaG 2015-21 (SPAdes) (version 2) | ecosystem: Environmental > Aquatic > Deep subsurface >... | reverse complement strand
CCAGTGATTGGCAGAATCCCTGGTGGCGGCGTGTCAACGAGATCACGCAAGCGGCTGTCGCCTGCTGGGGCAGCCAGTTGGCGGTCGGCTTCACCGATTTGGGCGGCAATCTCGACATTCTCGCTCACCTGCGCGGTGCGCAACAATTGCTGTTCGACCTCTACGACGCGCCTAAACAGATTGACCGACTGGTGGGCGAGACGACCCAAACCTGGCTGGCCTGCTATGACAGGTTATACGATCTGATCGCTCCGGCGGGTCGCGGCGTCACCTGCTGGGGGCCGTGCTGGTCGCCGGGCAGCGGCTACATGCTGCAAAGCGACGTTTCGTACATGATCTCCCCGCGCATGTTCGAGCGCTTCGTCCTGCCTGACTTGGCGGCCTGCTGCGAGAAGCTGGATTATGCTTTCTACCATTTGGATGGGAAGGGACAGATCCGCCATTTGGGCATGCTGCTTTCCCTACCGCACCTGCGCGGCATCCAATGGGTGCCCGGGGATGGCAACCCGCCCCCGCAGCACTGGCTTCCGCTGCTGAAGCGAATCCGCGATAGCGGCAAACTCTGCCAGGTGACGGTCTCACCCGAGGGCGCGCGCACCATCATGCGTGAATTGGGCGGGAAGGGTTTTTGCTTCCTCATCAGCGAGCCGCAGTTGACCCCTGAAGAAGGGATGGAATTTCTGAATCAGTTATAATTGGCCCTGACTATGGAAACCCCGCGCGTATCCAGGCAGATCCTCGTCGTCGAAGACTCGACAGAAGTCCGCCGCGCCATCGTCCAGGTGCTGGAAATGGAGCATTATTCCGTCCAGCAGGCCGAGCATGGCCGCGCCGCATTGAAGAAGCTGGAGGCGATGACGGCGGATCTCATCCTTTCCGACATCAACATGCCGCTCATGAACGGCATCGAGTTCTATAAAGAGCTGCGCAAGCATCCGAGCTGGACTCCAATTCCCTTTATCTTCCTGACAGCCAACGACGCCCCCGAAGATATCCAAGACGGACGAGAACTGGGTGTCGAGGATTATCTGATCAAGCCGATTGATTACGATAATCTGCTGAAGATCGTCGCCGCGCGCCTGGCTCGCACCGAAAACGTCGAAGTTGCCCACATCGGCAAGGCATATTTGGAGACGGTCACGGTGCTGGCAAACACGATCGAAGGCCGTGACCCTTACACGCACGGGCACGTCTCGCGAGTAGTATCTTATGCCCGTGCGCTGGCCGTAGCCATTGGTTGGAAAGAAGAGCACCTGCGCATCTTGGAAGTTGGCGCTCTTCTGCACGACATCGGGAAGATCGTCGTGCCAGATCAGATCCTGAACAAGCCTGGCCCCTTGTCAGATGAAGAATGGATTTTAATGAAGCAGCACCCCGCGGCCGGCGCCAAGATCCTGCAAGAGATCAGCCACCTGAGAGATGCTCTTCCCTATATTTACTCCCACCACGAGCATTGGGATGGGAGTGGTTATCCTCAGCGGCTATCTGGCAAGAACATCCCGATCGAGGGCCGCTTGCTGACCCTGGCCGACGTGTACGATGCGCTGACCACAAAGCGCCCTTATCACCCGGCGCGCCCGAAAGAAGAGGTCATCTCATTCTTGCAGTATTACGCTGGCAAGCATTTCGACCCTGAGCTTGTCCCGGTCTTCATTCAGGTGCTGAGACGGCAGGCGGCCTAAGAACCTATAACGGAATGCAGACTTCAGTCTGTCCTGCATTGCGGACTAAAGTCCGCGTTCCAGGGGGGGTTCGGATAGGCCCTAAGCCGCGTCCTGATCCGGGAAAAGCAGATCGAACTCATCTCCCGTGCCTTTCCGGGCGAACATTTCCTGGCCGATGACGGCCTCTTTGAATTTCAGGAAGTAGAGCTGCTGCAAGTGAAATTCACGCGCCCCCGCATCCCGGTAAACAAAACTACCATTCCTGCCTCCGTTGCTATTCACGATCCTCTGCGGATAAAACCATCACCTTGTAGGCCTCGGCGTATTCCATGCCGTGCTCTTTCCCTTCATCCGCAGCCCACTCGCGGATCATCTTCTCCGGGTCCCAATCGCCGAGCTGACTGACGTGTTTCTTCAACGCCTCGATTTTGACGCCAATCGTCTCGCCGATGTCCACCCAGGTATCGGACTTTTCCGCGCCGTGGACGTACAGCCGGCTGACGTTGTGCGGCTCGTGCCCCGCTTCGAGCAGGTCGGTGAAGATGAGCCGCGTCCCGGCTGACGGGAAAACCGCGTACAGCGCGGCCTGGGCGGCGGCGCGGTGGTCGGGGTGGTTGATGTAGCCGTTGCCGTAGAACACGCCCTGCGGGTCGCCGATGACGACCGCCTCGGGCTTGCAGCGGCGGATGAGACGCGTCAACTCGCGGCGCAGGTCGAGGGTCGGTTCGAGTTCGCCGTCGGGGTAATGCAGGAAGATGGTTTCCTGGATGCCCAGCAGCTCGTTGGCGGCGCGCTGCTCGTCTTCACGCAGCTTTGCCAGCGCCGGTTTGTAGGCGGCGTCGTGCGCCCGGTTGTTGTCACCTGCCTCGCCGCTGGTCACGATGACCGAAGTCACCCGGCAGCCGTTCTGGGCCCACTTCGCCAGCGTCCCGGCGACGGTGAATTCCTGGTCGTCAGGGTGGGCGTGGATGGACATCGCATTTTTGGGGATGAATTCTTTTTCGCTCATGGGGTGATTGTACTCGAAAGCAAGACTTCCGAAGTCTTGAAGTCTTGCATTCGGAGTAAAATATACCCATGTAGACCTCTGAGTTCTCCAAGAACTCGGTTTGGATTGGAGTCATCCATGCCTCGCAGAGAAACGCCTTTTATCTCCGATCGCTATTATCATATTTACAATCGCGGCAACAATCGGCAGGCGATCTTCTTCCAAATGCCCTTTGCTGGGAGAGAGACCCTAAAGGTTTCCCTCGTAGACCAGTATCTTATCTGGCAAAATAGTCCGGCCCACTTTGGCGACTTTCAAGCAGAGAAACCTTTAGGGTCTTAACCATGACCAGTCCTTCACCCCTGCTCTACGACACTTACTATCACATCTACAATCGCGGTATCAACCGCGAAAATATTTTCGTCCAGGAACGCAACTACGCCCATTTTCTCAACCTGTACAGCAAATACATCGAACCGATTGCCGATACCTTTGCCTACTGCCTGTTGAGAAATCATTTTCATGTGCTGGTGAGAACCAAATCGGAGGAGGAGACCCTAAAGGTTTTCACCGATGACATTCGCCGCCGCAGGCAAAGGAGTCCCGCCACAAGAGACTTGAATCAGGCACAGAAACCTTTAGGGTCTGAAAACGAGCGAATTCAGTATCCATCTAAAAAGTTTTCCGACTTTTTCAACGCCTATGCCAAAGCCATCAATGCCGCCTACGGGCGCACCGGCAGTTTGTTCCAGCACCCTTTTGGGCGGGTGATGGTCACGAACGATATCCAATTCTTTCGCGTCGTAGCCTACATTCACCAGAACCCGCAAAAGCACAAATTTGTGGATGATTTCCGCGAATGGAAATACTCATCCTATGGCGTCATCCTGTCCGAAAAGCCCACCCGCCTGAAACGGGATTCCGTCCTAGACTGGTTCGGAGACAAAAAACAATATACTGACCTGCACGCCGAATGGGTGGCAGAAGAACAAAGCCGAAAATTCTCTGGAGATGATTTTGATTGAAAGAAAAGACAAAACCCTAAAGGTCTCGCGCCTCTAATTGCGTGAGAGTCTGGCAAGACGTGAGGGTTGAAAGCGAGTCTTGTCTTGCGAAGAGACCTTTAGGGTTTCGTACGGGCGATCCACCTCCGCTAAACGGATTAACTATATTATAACCTGCAAAATTTAGGATTTTCAAGATGAAATTTTCAAAAAATCCCCATCCCCCCCCCAAGGAGATTCCCATGACCATCACCCTCGACGGTTCATCCCTCACCATCGAAAAACTCGTTGCCATCGCCCGAAATGGCGAAAGAGTTGAGCTTGCCCCCGCTGCGCTGGAGCGCATCAAAATCTGCCGCGCCATGCTGGAGGAGAAACTGGCCGCCCACGAGACCATGTACGGCACCAACACCGGCATCGGCGAGTTCTCGGAGAAGATCCTCTCCGACGAGCAGGTGAAGGAATTCCAGAAGTATCTCATCTACAACCACGCCGCCGGCATCGGCGACCCGGCGCCAATCGAATACGTGCGCGGCGCGCTGGCGGGACGCATCAACGTCCATGCGCACGGCAACTCCGGCAACCGGCCTGAGATCACGCAGACCTTCATCGAGATGCTCAACAAAGGCGTGACGCCGGTCGTCTGCCAGAAGGGATCGGTGGGCGCGTGCGGCGATCTGGCGCCCATGTCGCAGATGGCCCTGCTGCTGATGGGGGAGGGGGAGGCTTTTTATGGAGGCGAGCGGCTGCCAGGTCACGAAGCGATGCGGCGGGCCGGGATCCCGGTTCCAGGTCTGCAGGCACGCGATGGGCTGGCAGCCATCAACGGCTCGAACCTGCTGACGGCCATGTCCGCCATCCACATCTACGAGATGGAGCGCTTCCTGAAACAGGCCGAGATCGCCGCGGCGATGTCCATCGAAGCCCTGCTTGGTAACCTCAAGCCGTACACGGCCAAGCTGCACGAGCTGCGCGGCTTCAAGGGCGCGGTCGCCTCGGCCAAGAACATCATGAAGGTCGTTGCCGGTTCCGACCTGACCACCGGCAAGATGAAGACCAAGGTGCAGGACGCCTACTCGATGCGCTCCACGCCGCAGGTCATCGGCGCGGCACGCGATGCGATTGCCTACGCCCGCGCGCAGGTCGAGATCGAGCTGAACGGCGTGGGCGATAACCCCATCTATGTCCCGGAGCTAAAACTGACCCTGACCGGCGCCAATTTCCAGGGCTCGCCGGTCTCGCTGCCAATGGACATGGCCGGCGTGGCCATGACGATGGTCTGCGTGCTCTCCGAGCGGCGCCTCAACCGCCTGACCAACCCGGCCTTGAGCGTGGGCCTGCCCGATTTCCTCACGCCCAACCCCGGCTTCTATTCGGGCATGATGCTCAGCCAGTACACCGCCGACATGATGATCGTCGAGAACCGCATCCTTTCGGCTCCGGCCAGCATCCAGTCCATTCCCGCCGCCGCCGATCAGGAGGATTTCGTCTCGATGGGTATGAACACGGCCATCAAGAATGGGCAAATCCTGGATAACGCTTACGGTGTTCTCGGTATCGAATTCATGGCAGCCGCGCAGGCGCTGGATTTCCGCCAGTTCACGCCTGGCAAGGGTACGCAGAAAGCGCGGGAAGTCATCCGCAAGCACGTGGCGCACCTCGACGTGGACCGGCCGCTGTATCCTGACCATAATACGATGAAGATGCTGGTAAAATTGGGCGAAATCCTGGAAGAGGTGGAGAAGGAAATCGGGAAGCTGGAGTGAATCATAATTCAAATTCCAAATTCCAAATTCCAAATTCCAAATTCCAATAGGAGACCATCAATGAAAAATCTGAAAGACATTCTTGGGCCGATGCGCCCGCCGTTCCTCGTTTTGGCCCCGGCCTGCGCGCTGGTTGGACTTGGCACCGCGTTGTTGACGAAGGGCAGCGTCAATTGGCTGCACGTGCTGCTCGTATTCGTCGGCGCGCTGGCGGCGCACATTAGCGTCAACGCTTTCAATGAGTATTATGATTTCAAGACCGGCCTGGATTCCCGTACGCAGCGCACACCCTTCAGCGGCGGCAGCGGCACCTTGCAGGCCAAACCCGAAATGGCGCGCACGGCTTTCACCACCGCAGCCGTGGCGTTTGCGATCACCGGTCTGATCGGGCTGTACTTCGTTTGGGTCTGGGGCTGGGCATTGATCCCGCTGGGCGTCGCTGGCCTGTTCCTGTTGGTTGGTTACACCGTCTGGTTGGCGTACAATCCTGTTTTGTGCCTCATTGCACCCGGCCTGGGTTTCGGCACGCTGATGGTGGTCGGTACGCACTTTGCCCTGACCGGCGAGTACTCGTGGATTGCCTTCGTCGCCTCGCTGGTGCCGTTCTTCCTGGTCAGCGACCTGCTGCTGCTCAACCAGTTCCCGGATGTGGAAGCGGATAAGAGCGTCGGGCGGCGGCATTACCCCATCCTCGCCGGTCGCAAGGTCAGCGGTTTCATTTACATTGCCTTCTTGCTGGGGGCTTACCTGGCGATCCTGCTCGGCGTGGCCTTTGGCCTCCTGCCGAAGTTCGCCCTGCTCGGCTTGCTGACGTTGGTGCTGGCCGTGCCGGTCATTCGCAGTGTATTGAAGAATTACGACAATGTTCCAGCGCTCATCCCGGCCATGGGGCAGAATGTACTCATCAACCTGCTGACGCCAGTCCTGCTTGCCATCGGCCTGTTCATTGGATAAAAATCTCGGTGGTGGGTCAATGTAAGTAACATCATTGTGGGGCGGGATGGAATCCCGCCGATCTTTGGGCATACGGAATACCATTCCGCACCACGCTTGCTTCGTAGCAATAACGTGGGGCGGGATGGAATCCCGCCGATATTTGGGTATGCGGAATACCATTCCGCACCACGCTTGCTTCGTAGTAATAACATGGGGCGGGATGGAATCCCGCCGATCTTTGGGTATGCGGAATACCATTCCGCACCACGCTTGCTTGGTAGCAATAACGTGGGGCGGGATTCCAATCCCGCCGATCTTTGGGTATGCGGAATACCATTCCGCACCACGCTTGCTTCGTAGCAATAACGTGGGGCGGGATTCCAATCCCGCCGATCTTTGGGTATGCGGAATACCATTCCGCACCACGTTTGCTTCGTAGCAATAACGTGGGGCGGGATGGAATCCCGCCGATCTTTGGGTATGCGGAATACCATTCCGCACCACGCTTGCTTCGTAGCAATAACGTGGGGCGGGATGGAATCCCGCCGATCTTTGGGTATGCGGAATACCATTCCGCACCACGCTTGCTTCGTAGTAATAACGTGGGGGCGGGATTCCAATCCCGCCGGATGAAATTGGCGGGTAAGCCCCCTTCGGGGGTGCTATCGCGAAAACCCGCCCTACGGATTTCGATCATGTCCAAACTCTCGTTTCTCACCCGCACCTCGATCCTGCTCGCCGTTTTCTTCGCGCTGGATAAAGTCCTGGCCTTCGTCAAAGCCATGCTCTTCAACAAGATCGTCGGGCTGGAAGGCATGGGCATCTTCGGCGCGGCCAACAACATCCCTGATTACCTTTCCGCGCTGCTCTCCGGCGGCGCGCTGGGGATGGCCTTCATCCCCGTGTTGACCGAGTACCTTGACCGCCAGGGACGCGGCGAAGCCTGGGACCTGTTCTCGCGTGTCCTCAACCTGGCGTTCCTCGTTACTGGCGCGGTTGCGGTCGTCATCATTGCCCTGGCCGGGCCGCTGGTGCGCACCGTTATCGTCCCACATTTTACCCCTGAGCAGCAGGCGCTGACCGCTTCACTCATGCGCCTCGACCTGCTTGCCATCCTGCTCTTCTCCATCAGCGGGCTGGTGATGTCCGGCCTGCAGGCCAACCAGCACTTCCTGCTGCCCGCCTTGGCGCCCATCCTGTACAACCTGGGACAGATCTTCGGCGTGACAGTTCTCACGCCCGCCGAGGGCTTCCGCTTAGGTTCGATCCAATTGCCCGCCTTCGGGCTGGGACTGTATGGGATGGTGTACGGCGTCATCCTGGGGGCAGCGCTGCATTTGCTGATCCAGGTGCCGGGTCTGCTGCGCTACCAGTTCCGCTGGAGGCCGGTGCTGGGTCTGAAAAGCGCCGGGGTGCAGCGGGTGTTGATCCTGCTCTGGCCGCGCGTCCTGACCATGGCCTGCATCCAGGCGTACTTTGTCGCCCGCGACAACCTGGCCTCCCATTTTGGCACGACCGGCGTTGGCGCATTGAACCTGGGCTGGACCATCCAGCAGGTGCCGGAGACGATCATCGGCACGGCCATTGCCGTGGCGCTGCTGCCTTCGCTGGCTGAATTCATCAACCGCGGCCAGACGGCGGATTTTATGAAGACGGTCAACCGCGCCCTGCGGGTCATGCTGGCGCTCAGTCTACCCGCGGCGGCCCTGCTGGCGCTGACCGTCCGCCCGCTGGCGGCCAGTTTCTTCGGCTACGACGCCGCCCGCCTGGACCTGTTGACTGCCTGCACGTGGGCTTTTCTGATTGGTCTGGTGGGGGATACCTGGCTGGAGGTGGCGGTGCGTTCTTTCTATGCCAACCAGAACACGCGCACGCCGCTGGTGGCGGCATTTGCACAGGCGGTGGCATTCGTCCTGCTGGCGCTGCTCCTGCGGCCTGTCATCGGTCTGGCCGGCATCCCGCTGGCCGCCGCCCTGACGTTCACCACGCAGGCGGTGGTGCTGCTTTCGCTGCTCAACCGCCGCTTCCCCGGCCTGCTGAACGTGGGCAGCACCGCGCTGCGGGCTGTCCCGGCGGCTTTGCTAGCCGGGCTGGTGGCTTACGCTACAATGCGCTTCCTGCCACTGCCGTCGCTCTTGTCCACCCTGCTGGCGCTGGCGGCGGGTGGGTTGGCGTCTCTCCCGCTCATCTGGCGCGAGGTGAGGATGCTTTTCCGCCTGTAAAAGCAGGGATAAGGAACCCGTTTTCTTCAGAGAAAACGGGTTCCTGGCGACCCTGTAAACTTGGGGTATAATCGCCGCCATGTCTGATATAAACGAAACACAACCCCATATCACGAACGAAACACAACCGAATGTGGTCGCCTCGCCTGCAAAAAAGCCCTCGCGCTGGATCGCAATCCTGGGCTTTGTTCTCCTGCTCGGGCTGGGTATATTGGGCGGCTATCAATCTGGCTTGGGTCAGCGCCGCGCGGCCCAGTCTACTGTGGTTTCCCAACAGCTCGACGAGCAGTACCAGCTTGGCATCCAGGCCATGGACGAAAACCGGTACGAAGTCGCTCTCCAGCATTTCCAGTTCGTCGTCGAACACGATCCCTCGTATCCGGGTGTCCAGGAGAAATTGACCGAAGTGCTGGTGAAGTTGAGCATCACACCCTCGCCCATACCTTCCCCAACCCCGACCCTTGTCCCGACCCCGGACTTGCGCGGCGTGGAAGAGATCTTTGCGCGCGCCAGGCAGCTTCTCGACGCCCAGGATTGGGATGGCGCCATCTCGAACCTGGATTCCCTGCGTAAGTCCGATCCCGCTTACCGCGCCGCCGAGGTGGACGGCATGTATTACATTACCTTGCGCAATCGCGGCGTCGGAAAAATCATTCCTCTCTCGCAATTGTGTAGCGACATCAACCTGGAAGGCGGCATCTACGACCTGACTTTGGCGGAACGGTTTGGGCCTTTGGATAGCTATGCCGAATCCCTGCGCACGTGGTCGCGCTTGTATATTACCGGCGCCAGCTTCTGGGAACTCGATTGGTATCAAGCGATGAACTATTTTGTCCAGATCTATCCCAACCTGCCCAATTTGATGGATTCCTCGTGCATGACGGCTACCGAGCGCTATCGTTATGCGACGCTCAAATACATCGAACTGGTATGGTTGTCTGGCGACTATTGCACCGCGCAGCACATGTACGACGATTTTTTCCTCAATATGCCCAACGAGAAAAATGCCACGGCTTATCCGACGGCCACTCAGGTGTACGATTATTGTTTGAATGGTGGTGGGCCACAGCCGACGCCTACACCTTGATAAGCTCCTTGAATCCCAAAAAGGAACCCGTTTTCTCCGAGAAAACGGGTTCCTGGTGTTTTAACAACATTGGGGATTCTCAAGTTTCGTGAACTATTGATTCTCGTCTATTTTTCTCTTGGATGTTCGTAGAATGTATACGGCTCGTCCGGGTAATAATGGATCAGCCGCCGGTTGGGGAAATCGGCTTTTATTGCCGCGTCGGGTACCCCTCCCTGGCCGAAGGCGAAGATGAAGGGGGTGGTCAGCCAGGGGTCCTGCAAATCCAGCAAGGCGCCGTAATCGGTCCACGTGTCCTGGATGTGGACGACGACGATGGCCGGTGTGAGCGCTTTGGCTTCCTCGGTCTGGAATGGGAGCAGGTCGGCGCGCTCGACGCCGTACAGACCGTGCATCCCTTGCAGGCGGGCAGGGAGATAGGAAAGCAGGTTATAGCTCACCAGAAATGCCAACAGACCAGCCGCAACAAGAAAGCGGCCGTTCTTCCAGATTTTCGCTTTCGACCAGCCTGCCAGCCAGAGGAATCCTGCCGCGCTGAAAAGGGTCACGCTATAAAATCCTTCAAAATAATAGCGCGGGCCGAAGGTCGTCGAGCTTGTCCAGTAGAGCATGTACGCCCCGGCCAGGCTGATGAAGGTGCTGCCGACCAACCACGCGGGCCGGTTGCGGCGCACTGCCCACAGGCCAAAAGGCAGGAACAGCCAGGAAAGATTCCCCCAACCAAAAAAGTCGCTCCAGCCGGTTGTCAGGGCTTTCTTCAGGCTGATCCAGCTCCAGAACAGGTTGTGGCCTCCCTGTTGGCGGCCAAAGGTGGAGCCGAAGCCGACCTTGTCGTAAGGCCACCACAGGGTATAAGGGTTGGTGAGGGGATCTCCGGTCACGGCATATTGCCAGAGAGGGAACAGCGCCGAGACCAGCAGGCTGATCACGCCAATGAGGAGCACTCGCCGGCGCACGTCCCGGCCGCCGCGCAGGAGCAGGATCAGGCCGTGGACGAAGAAGGGCAGCGCCACGCCCAGGGCGGTCAGAGGCCGGGTCAGGGCCAGCAGGCCCAGGGTCAGGCCGGCGACGAGGCTCGTCATCCAACGCGGTACCTTTGTCTCGTAGACGAATGTATCCAGCCAAGCCAGCGCAAAGATTAGGCTCAACACGAGCGACCAGGTATGGGAAAGCAGCGAGCCAGAGAGCATGAGGAAGAACGGCGAGAGCAGCGTCAGAAAGGCGGCCAGCAGACCGACCGCCGGGTTGAACACTTTCTGCCCCAGCCGGTAGGTCAGCCATACGGCCAGCCCGGCCAGCAGCGGGTTGACCCAGGCGCGCGCCCCGAGCAGGTAGCCAAAGGCCAGCACTACCGACCAGCCGGGCGGATATTTGGAAAAGCGCTGACCGTGATAATCCACCACGAACGGCGTCATCATGATGTTGGGATGGGGCGGGGAGGGGATGGTCAATTGACCGCGCGCGTAGACCTGCGCCTGCCAGACGAAAGCCATTTCGTCCTCGATGTGCGGTATGCGCTCGAAGACCAGCTCGGCGACAAGGTAGCTGGCCGCGATGGCAAGCAGGCTGAGGAGCAGGGCGAGCAGGATGGTTTTCCTTTGTGTTCCGCCTGCCCCCGTTCTTCGCGAAGCACCCTGCGGGTTGGGGGTCGTGACCTTCGTGGTTGAATCCTTTTTGGTTTCGGCTCATCCGCGTCAGGGGGTCGCCAGCACGCCGCTCAGGTCGTAGGCCAGCGCGCCGGTGATGCGGACGGGGACGATCTGCCCGATCTCAGGGCGCCCCTCGACGAAGACCCAGCCGTCAATTTCCGGCGCGTCGCGGTAGGAACGCCCAAGGTACATCCTCTTTTTCTTATCGCGGCCCTCGATGAGAACATCCAGCCTTTGCCCGACGAAGGATTGGTTGATCTGCAACGAGATGCTCTGCTGGAGGAGCATCAGGCGTTGGTAGCGTTCTTCCTTGACCTCGGCCGGGATGGGGTCGCCGAGCGGCTCGCTGGGCGTGCCTGGCTCGAACGAGAACTGGAATGCCCCGACGCGGTCGAAGCGCATTTCGGCGACGAAGTCCAGCAGCGTTTGAAATTCTGTCTCGGTCTCTCCGGGGTAGCCAACGATAAAAGTTGTTCGTATAGCCAGCTTTGGTAAAGCTGCCCGCATCTTGGCAATCGTCCTGTAGACCCACTCCATGTTAGCCGGGCGGGACATGCGCCGCAGGGTATCGGGATGGGCGTGCTGGAGCGGCATGTCGAAGTAGGGAAGGATTTGCGGGCGGCTTGCCATCACCTCGATCAGCCGGTCGGTGACGCAGCCCGGATAGGCGTACAGGACGCGGATCCAATCCAGACCCCCCTCAATCCCCCCTGGAAGGGGGGAGGATTGCGCTGCCTCGTCGGCCAGGCGTTCGAGTAATGTTGCCAGGCCATCTTTCATACCCAGGTCGTGGCCGTAATCGGTCGTGTCCTGGGCGATCAGGATTAGCTCGCGCACGCCCATCTCGCGCAGGCGGCGGGCGTCGTCGAGGATGGCGTTCATCGGGCGGCTGACAGCCGTACCTTTGATGAGCGGGATGGCGCAGAAGGCGCACGGGCGGCGGCAGCCGTCGGCGATCTTGAGGTAGGCGCTTGCCCCGGCGACGCTTGCACGCAAGGTATTGCCCTCCTCCGCGCGGATGGTGGGCGCGGCGGGCAGATGGTAGAGCGGCTCAGGACGGAGTCTTGAGCCTGCCGAAGGATGAGCCCCTTTGCGCAACTGGCGGACGACCTCCACAATGTCCATCCAGCGACGGGTGCCCAGGATGCCGTCAAGGCCGGGAACTTGCTTCGCGACTTCAGCCGCGTAGCGTTGGGTCAGGCAGCCGGCCGCGATCAGGAGTTGGTCGGGGCGTTTGGCTTCGGCCAGCGCACGCAGCACGTCGAACGATTCCTGGCGCGCCGGGCTGATAAATCCGCACGTGTTGACGATCAGCACGCTGGCCTGCTGGGGCGCTTTTACGAGCCGATAGCCATCCTGTTCCAGCAGTTGGGCCATCGAGTCGGAGTCGACCGTGTTCTTTGCGCAGCCGAGTGAGGTCAGGTGGAACGTTTTCCTATTCAAGGTATTTATGGTTTTGCGGTTGGCGTGGGTGTATATCTTGGGGTCGGCGTTCCCGTGGCTGTTGGCGTGACGCGCGGCGTGGCCGTCGGCGTGGGCAGCGGGGTCGGCGTCGGCTTCAAGACGTTCTTCGGTGTGTAGATGAGGTCAACGACTTCGCCGAAGGTGCCCATCACGCCCAGGTTGGTTTGATTGTAGATGATCTGCACGGCGGAGCCGTCCCCGGTCAGCACTTCGATTCGCTCGCTCCCGTCGAAGGGATAGGCGCTGCCTGCCAGGATGCGGCCTTCGAGCTCGATCTTGCCATCCACCGTGACGCGCACCCAGGCGCGCTCCAGACCGACCACGATGACCTGCACGTGACCCGCGATCAAGGTTGGGTAAGCAACGGCTGAGGTGGGTACGTTGGCAGGGCTGGGCGTTATAAGCTCGCTGGTTTGGGCGGCCGCGGAGGTTCCGGAGTCGGGCGCCGGCGAGACCAGCAACATGTCCGAGATCGAGGGCGCGGTGGCTTCGGTTTTGGGCGCAGCGCGCAATCTAATTACCTGGCTCGTGCCCCAAATGGCGAAGAAGAGCAGGAGCAGGATCAATCCGCCGCCGAAGATCAAGTCAAGGGAGAGAAAGCGGCGGAGCGAGGTTGGAATGCCATGTTCGAACCTGGCGTGCTGTTGTTTTTCTAGGGGCTGGGGCTGGCGTTCGAGTCGCTGGGCCTGCAGGCCCTCGGCAAAGCGGAGCAGGATTGCATCCACCTGCAAATCCAGGAAGTGGGCGTAGTTATTCAACATACCGCGCGCCTGCACCGAGGTCGGCAGGTGGTCGAAATCACCGGCTTCCAGCGCCTGGAGATAATGCTTGCGGATGTGGGTATGGCGCTCCACTTCGTCGAGCGTCAAGCTAAGTCCCTCGCGGCGCGTGCGCAGTTGCTCGCCGATGGCGATGAATATAGGTTGCGAGAGTAGCGGCTTTTGGGGTGTAGCTGGAATGGATTCGGAAGTCTCAGGCTCTGGAGGTTCAGCTTCAGATTCACTTGTACCTGCGCAAGTGCAGGCAGGCTCCGCTTCTGCCTCGGCCGGTTCTTCCTCGATAGGTTCAGTTTCGGGTGCTTCGGTCTCAACAGCAGTAGATATTGTTTCCGTTTGTTGAGGCGTAAGTTCTGCACTACTGGCGCGCTGGTTGGCGATCAATTCTTCCAACGAAAGGCCGAGGTAGTTTGCATAGAGGCGCAAAAAGCCACGCGCCTGGACGGGCGAGGGGAGCGCATCGAAGTTATCGTCCTCGAGGGCGTCAATGGCATAAGCGCGGATGTGCGTGGCCTGCGTGACCTGCTCGATGGTCAGGTTGCGCGCCAGGCGGGCTTTTTTGAGTTGTTGACCGACCGAGTAGGCGTTGCCCTGAGCTCTCGGCCTGGGGGGCCTCGGCCCGAAGGCTTGTTGAAGGGTGCTGCGCATTGATTCTGTCATGATCTTGTAGAACAGAACATCACCGGTTCCCCTGGCTGGTTTGACCGGTGATGTTTGCGGGTATATTTTATTCTGTCTACTATGCTTCGGCGGCGGGTTCGGCAGTCTCGCCAGTTTCAGTCTCGCTCACGGTCTCGGCTGGTTCAGCTTCGGCAGGTTCGGCTTCAACAGGTTCAGGCTCTGCTTCGACAGGTTTGGCTTCGACACCGTTCGTGCCGCGAGCAACGGCGGCATCAGCACGTTCGCTGCGCTCAGTGTAAACTCCGCGATCCTGTGGACGCCGGTGCGAGACGGCAGGCTCAGGTTCTGCTTCGACAAGCTCAACCTCGGCAGGTTCAGCTTTTACAGCTTTGGCCTTGATGGTTTCCGCCTTGGGCGCGACCGGCAGGTTTGGCTCCGCTTCACCTTCGCGGTAGACGACGACTTTGACCTCCGGGATCAGATCCATCGTCAGGCGAATATGGATTTTATATTCGCCGAGGATGCGTAGAGGCTGCATGTCAATCTGCTGGCGCTTGATGGCGTAGCCGGTCTTCTTCTGGATGGCATCCGCTATCTCTTGCGAGGTGATCGAGCCGTAAAGCTTGCCGGTCTCGCCGGCACGCGCGGCGAAGGACAATTCCAGGCCCTTCAGATGCTCGGCAACCACGCCCATCTCTTCATTCAAGATGGCACGCTGTTCGGCGGCCTTTTGGCGGATCTTCTCGGATTGCTTCAGCGCGCCCGGCGTGGCCAGAACGGCCAGTCCCTGCGGGATCAGGAAATTGCGCCCGTAGCCATCCGCGACGCGTTTGACGTCACCTGCGCGGCCGAGTTTGTAAACGTCCTTGATGAGCAATGCTTTCATTCTTCAAGCCCTTTCTGGGATAAAATATTATGGAGCGAAGGGTACAACGCTCCGGCGGCTGATTTTACCAGACCTGATGTCAGGTGGGAAGGTCAATTTGGTGGCGACGGAGTCCAACGTCTCCCGACGTTGGAACGCAAAGGGGGAGAAAAACTGGTTTGAAAAATTTAAGATTGGAGTATAATGGATAAAATCGTTATCCCTGTCGGTCATCTTCCTCCTACAAATGACTCAAGCGACACTCCTGGTCATAGAGGGTAAGCGCGCAGACCATCCCGCTTTCGCTGCTGCCCTGCGTAAGAAAGGCTTCGATGTTGAGCTGGTCTCCAACGGAAGCCAGGCCTTGGCGCGCCTGGAAGGCAAGTTCGATGCGGAGCATTCGTTGTCACCCGATGTCGTGGTGGTCCACGCTGCCTCTTTGCGCACCAGCGGCAAACGCATCTGCCAGTCGCTGCGGGAGAAGGCGGAGAGCCTGCCAATCCTCTTGATCCTCGAACCTGGCCGGGAAGCCAGCAATACGAGCGCCAATGTGGTTCTGTCGCTGCCGTTCACGATCCAGAAACTGGTCAACCGCATTCGCCACCTGCTGCCCGGCGACGGCAATAACAGCATTCACGCCGGTCTGATCCGGCTGGATGTGGAAAATCACACCGTTTGTTGTTTTGGGAAACAATCGCGCCTGACGCCGCGCTTGATGAGTTTGTTGAAGATATTGCTCGACCATCGCGGCGAGGTGATCGAGCGAAAGTCGCTCTTCTCGCAGGTCTGGGAGACGGATTACACCGACGACACGCGCACGCTGGATGTGCACGTTTCCTGGCTGCGACGGGCGATCGAGGCCGACCCCACGAACCCGAAATTATTGAAGACCGTGCGAGGCGTGGGATACCGTTTAGACGTGTGATCGGGGGCAGGTACGAGACCTGCCCCTACGCTGTTAATTGAATTTGTTCTCCATTGACTGTAACTGCCCGCACGCAGATTTTCCCCAGTGCGACGGGCAATTCTAATTTAAGGGGGATGCTTCCGCTGCGCATCGGACGGCGGGCCTGGTTTGCGCTGCGGAAGGTAATCCCATCCCAAGCCGGGTCCACCTCCCAGTAATCCAGGGCGGGCGGATTTTCGAGGACAATCGTCCGGTTGGCCTGTTGAAAGTTGAAGGCTTCGCCCTGAGGCCTGTCCTGAGCCCCGTCGAAGGGCTCAGCCTGAAGGGTTGCATGTGAGGGGGGAATTTGGATAGATGAATCCCGTTGAAGCGTGAACGGCTGTTTTCCTTCCAGCAACCTGCTGCGCGTGGTGTGGACGGCGCGCCAGGTCACGTCGCAGGCCAGGAAGCGGCGGCCAAGCCGCGCCGCAACCAGCGGGAGAGTCCCTGAGCCGCAGAAGAAATCGGCTACCAGGTCGCCGGGATTGGAAGACGCCAGCAGGATGCGTTCGAGCAAGGCTTCTGGTTTTTGGGTCGGGTAGCCGGTGCGCTCGTTGTGCAGCCGGGCGACGACCGGGAAGTACCACCAGTCTTCGGGGACTTTGCCGCGTTCCAGGTTGGGTATTTTCCCGAAACCAGCCTTGGGAGAGGAGTTGAAGGTCTTGACCGTGTTCGGGTTGTAAGGCTGGCGCACGGCATCTGTGTTGAAGGTATAATCGCCGCTTTTGGTGTAGACCAGGATGATATCGTGTTTGCGGTTGAAGGCGTGACGGATGGGTGAAGGGCCGTGGTAAAGCCAGACGATCTCGTTGAGCAGGCGTTCGTGGCCGAAGATTTCATCCAGTAAAAGGCGCGCGTAAGCATCCGCGTGCCAGTCCAGGTGAAGATAAAGGGTGCCAGTCGGGGCGAGCAGGCGGTGCATCAAGGTCAAGCGCGGATAGAGAAAGGCCAGGTAAGCGTCAATATCTGACCAGTGGTCGGCGTAACCCTCGGCCAGTTGCCATTCTTGCGGACGGCGCGAGTCCTCGCCGCGACCGATGCGGGCGGGATAACGTTTGTTGGTGAAGAATGGCGGATCGGCGTAGATCAGGTCAATGTGCCCCTCGTATTGCGGCAGGAGTGCTGCCATCACCTTGAGGTTGTCGCCTAGGAACAGATGGTTTTCCGGCCGGGCTTCGGGGTAGCCGCAACCTTGCGGGTAGGTCACGGCCTCTAGAATCAGGTCAGCAGGCTCTTCGACTGCGCTCCCTGGCCTGCCGGCTAGGGCAGGCAGGGCAGGCTGAAGGTCTGGAAGTGATTTCGTGGGCCAGGTCAGGTTGGGCGTCATGGGGATATTTTCACCAGCGTCCCGTAACCCTTGCGGTCGAGTGTCTGCTTGTTGATTTCGTCAAAACCGGCCGAGGGCAGCGTCCAGCGGAAGAGCCACTTGGCCTCCTCGATGCGCATATTGACGCAGCCGTGGCTCATCGGGACGCCGAAGTTATCGTGCCAGTAGGTGCCGTGGAAGGCATGGCCTTCTTCGGTGAAGAAACTGCACCAGGGTACGCCGGGCAGGACATAATCGTCAATGCCGGCGGCCAGGTTGGCCTCGCCCATGTGTTTGGAGGGCATTTTGACTATGATGTTGAAATTGCTGGCAGGCGTGTTGGTAGACGCGCCGCCCGCGCCGGAAAGCCCGGCGATGCCAGAGGAAATGTTGGTTTGAAAAACAACCTGGTCGTATTCATAACAAGTCAGGGTTTGTGTATTGAGAGCGACCTCGATGCGTTTCTTCTCCAACGGAACGTCCGGCGAAATGGGCGCGATCTCTTCGGGTGAGATGGGGCGCAGGTGAATGGCGGGGGCATGGTAAGTGGCCTCGTCGAGTTCGTCGAGGATGCGATACCAGGGCTGCCCGTCGGGGCCGGGTTCCACTGCCACGATCCAGTGGACCGATCCGTAATATAGTCGGTAGGTGGTTTGCCAGCCGTCGAGCGGGCTGTTGTGATACGCCTGGCTGTACGGCACGGTGACTTCAGCCAGCAATCCCGTTTCAGGAACAACGGTCAGTGGTTGGTTGTAGTGGATTTTGACCCGCTGCAGGCGCGCCCGGTGCATGTACCCGCCCCAAACACGGTACCAGACCGGATTGTACTTCGGCTCATCGGCGGTGATCTCTGCGTACACGTTGACCAACTCGTCCCGATTCCAGGTACCGACGATCAGGCTTTGGTCGGTGGGGCCTCGATAGACGCTGACGGATTTGGTCGCCACGCGCACCAGGTTGACATCCTCGAATTCGGTGATTTCCGGTAAAAAGGGGGTGAACGCCAGGCCGCCGAGGGCCAGGGCGCTGAGTTTCAAAAAGTCGCGGCGTGATATGGGTCTCATAAGGCTATGATTTTACCTGAAAAACAGACTTCCGAAGCTGCTCGGACTTCGGAAGTTTTGTTCGTGCTACATATTCAGTTTTAGGCTTCCACGGGTGTTGGCAGCATGTCCTTGAGCACTTCTTCGAGGGCCATGGTGTGGGTGCAAACACCGCGCGTGTGGAAGAAATCGCAGTCACAGGACCATTGATTGTTCGCGAAGGTGACGCGGTGGGCGTTGTTTTCCCCATCTATGCTGACTGTGAACGCTTCGAAGTGGAAGCGGTTTCGTTCCCTGGCATAACGCTTCGCTTTTTCGATTTTTCCGATCATTCCATAATCCATATTCTTTCTCCTTTACAGGATTTTATAACAAAAGGCACGCATCGAGACGCGTGCCTTTCACGAAACCAATTTGGAAAGTGTAGGAAAAACTCGCATAGGCCGAATTCCTGGTATGAGTATATAATGAATCGGCCGCGAAGTCAACCGTAGAAGTGCCGCTTTGCAATATCGTATAGGAGTCGTTGGGAATTGGTAGAGGGATAGTTTACCGATTATGGTAGCTGGCAAGCTGCTATTAGTAACTTCTCAAAAAAGTGGGGTATGGGGGTTCGCAAGCGGGCTGCGCCCGCTTGCGAACCCCCATCTTCCCCCCAATTATTGAGAAGATACTACTATTATTTTTTTTGGATGCTGTCCATGTACTCTTTGATGGTGGGGATGGCCGTGAGCCTTTCATAGAAAAAATTATTGACCGCATTGATCGCTTCTGCTCGCGCCGCCTCAGCCGGCGTATTCAGTCCCTTGCCGCTCTCCTGCTGGTTCAGCGTATCACGTAAGCGCAGGAGCAGGCGCACGATCTCGGCTTCCTGGTCGCCCTCCAGGGCCTTGATGACGGCCAGGATCAGGTTATCTACCTGGCTGAGCATTTGCGCTTTGGTGATTGCGCCTCCGGGCTGGCAGCAGTCGTCAATCGTGCGGATCAAGGCCCAGACCTGGTAGAGCATCGTGGCCGGCTCGTCGAAAAGCTCGCGCAGGAACGCTGCCTCTTCGTAGCGGCCGGTCAGGCGGAAGATGTTGTACAACCGCTTGGCAACCTTGCCGTAGTTGACATCTTTGGTCAGGTATTTGTTGACCTCGTGTTCCAATTGCTCAACGTAATTGTCGAGCGCGTCGGCGGAGACGTGTTTGGCGAGTTTCGAAAAGATGGGAACGGAGCCGGAATCGAGATAGACTTCCTGGAAATACGGATCCAGGTAGCCGTCTAAGGGTGTGATCGTCCCATCGGGGGCCTCCCAAGTCACGTCGAGCATGTTGCTGGCGTTGGCTAGCTGACCTCGCACCGGGTCGGCGACCACCCAGTCCAGTTTGCACCAACCGGGATCCTCGGCTAGGTCTTCCCAGCGAATAACCTCTGGCGCGCCGTCGGATCGTGCTGCCTCGATCTGGCCGCGCTCGATCTCCTCCGGCCTCCAGGATACCGGCGAACCGGCTTTAATTGGACGTTCGCCTCGCAAGACATCGTATGGGTAATTGCCATACTTGACCTCGATCAATTGAAAGGTCAGGCCTCTCATGGCGCTCAAGGCTTTCTCGCGCATGATCCTGGCTAGGATCTGGCAGGCCTGTTGGCGTGTCCCGGCGATGATGTTGACCCGTTCGAAGTAATCGCAGTCGCCGGGATAGGTTTGGATCTTGGATTGGGCCGAGGAGCCGGAAAGCGCCAGAGCCGTCTCGACCACACCGGGCTGATCCTGGAATTCCACCAAACGCCCAACCTCGCGGAAATGGGCCAGGTCTTGTGGGCTGAAGTCGAGCAATACGAATTTTGCGCCATAGACGCCGCTCTTGATGTCTACGGAAATATCCTGGTCGGTGTGCGAGGCGGCCATGGCCGTCATCCATTGCAGGGCGTCGGCTTCTTTTAGCTCAACCCCCAGCCGGCGCGCCGATTCGATGATGCGCTGTAAGGCGGCATCAGCGGAAAAGTTAGATTTTGCGCTCATCACATATCTCCTCTCTAATTCTCGTTCTTTTTCCGGGATCATCAATAATTCGGGGGAAGGTGGGGGTTCGCAGAAGGGTAAAGTCCGTCTGCGAACCCCCACCCCCAACTTATTTTGAGAATTTACGTTTTCTGGGCCTCGGCTAGCATTTTATAGAATATGTCGGCCTGGTCGAGGGCATCGCGTAGTGCTTGGTGGGTAAGGTGCTGATGGTCCAGATAGCGTGGGCTGACGTATCGCATGGTCGTCTCAGCCCAGGCCACGCCGGCCGCCCCCATGTAGAAGGATTTGATATCCAGCGCAGCGTGTCCAAAAGGATTATATCCCAGGAAACGGTGGAAGTAGTCATTGATGAACATCCAGTCGAAGGCCGCATTGAAGCCGACGAAAATTGGCTTCTGGCCGGCTTGCATCTGGGCGGCCAGCCAATCCTTGAAATGGTTCATGGCTTCGGCTGGCTCCAACCCGCTTTTCGTCAATTCGGCCAGGGAGAGCTTATGGATGGCCATTGCTTCTTTGGTCTCATGATCGTTGACTGGTTTCAGCTCGACGTAAAACGTCTTGTCTGGATCGTCAACCACGCACGCGCCAATGGCCAACATGGAATATTCCCCTGGGTATGGGCCGCTGGTTTCGACATCTACAGAGATGTATGTTTCCTTAGGGGTTAGATTTGTCATCTCAATCTGCGGTTGCTCCAGCCAAAATGGGTTCATCGCCGTTGTAGGCGCGTAGCTGCGGCCACTTACGGGTGATCAGCAACACGGCGAGGATGCAGCCGATCCCGCCGCTGACAATGGCGGCCGGCGCGCCGAAAAGCTGCGCCACGCCTCCGGCTTCGATCTCGCCCAACTGCGGCCCGCCCTGGAAGAAGATCTGGTTGACGCTGGTCATGCGCCCGCGCATCGGATCGGGCGTCTGCAACTGGCGGATGGTATTGCGAATGATCGTGCTGACCGAATCGGCCGCGCCGGTCAGGGCCAGCGCGATCCAGGCCACGGCGAAGACGGTCGAAAGGCCGAACGCGACCGTCGCCAGGCCAAAGAACAAGATCGCTCCCAAGAACAACCGTCCCTGGCGGCGCAGGTCTTTTAGCTGCGAGACCACCAGCGCGGCGATCATCGCACCGACTGACTGCGCCGCGGAGAGCCACCCGTAGGCTGTCACGCCAACGTGCAGCACGTCACGGGCGACGAATGGCATCAGCGTGTTGGCCGAGGCAAAGAAGGTGGCTACGAAGTCCAGTATCATGGACGAGAGGATGATCGGGCGGTTGACGATAAAGTGGACTCCCTCCTTGATGGCTTCCAGGCTGACGCCGTTCGTGCGGGAACGATCCACCTTTTGCGGCACATCGCCCAGCAGGATCAGGGCGAAGATCACGGCCAGGAACGAGGCGGCGTTGATCAGGTAAACCGCCGCCTGGCCAGCATAGGCGATCACCAGTCCGCTCAAGGCCGGGCCGAGGATGGCGCCGGTCTGGAAGGCGATGGAGGTCAGGCTAAAGGCATTGGGCAGGTCGCGCGCCGGCACCAGGTTCGGTACGAGCGCCTGGCGGGCCGGCAGGTCGAAGGCCAGGGCAACAGCCTGGATGGCCGTCAGCAGGTAGATATGCCAGAGGCTGATGTGCTCGAAGCGGGTCAGCAGGCCCAGGGTCAGCGCGGTCAGCGCGGCAGCGGATTGCGTCAAAAACAAGATGTTGCGGCGGTTGAACACGTCTGCCACCGCGCCGCCAATCAGCGAGAAGGTGATGACGGGAACGATGCGCGCCAGGCCGATGCCGCCCAGGGCAATGGGTTGGTCGGTCAGCGTGCGAATGTGCCAGAACAGCGCCCACACCTGCATCTGCGACCCGGCGATGGAGATCATCAGCCCGAGCCAGAGGTAGAAGAAGCGCCTGTGACGGAGTGCGGGAGGAATGTGCATGGTCAGTATTCAGTTTTCAGTATCCAGTGTTCAGTACTGAAAACTGCCGACTGAACACTGATTACTGGTTTTAGGTTCCCCAATCTCTCAAATACAGGAAATCGTACCCGACCGTGCGGCTGCTGATCTTGGCGACCAGCGGCAGGATGCGCTTGTACTGGTTGCGGCGGATGCGCGCGACCACGCTGCGGACGAACGTTTCGCCGAAGCCCGCCTCGACGCATTCCTGCGGGCTGTAGCGTTGATCTACGAGCAGGTAGAGGAGCTTGTCCACTTCTTCATAGGTGAAGCCCAGCTCGCCCTCGTCGGTCTGGCCCTGCCACAGGTCAGCGGTGGGAGCTTTTTCGATGATGACCGCCGGGATGTCGAGCGCCCGCGCCAGTTGCCGGACCTGGGTCTTGTACAGGTCGCCGATGGGGTTGATCGCGCAGGCCGAATCGCCGTACAGCGTGGTGTAGCCGAGCAGTATCTCGGTCTTGTTTCCCGTGCCGACGACCAGTCCCTTGAAGGCCTCCGACTGGTCGTAGGCCACGATCATGCGGGCGCGCGCCATGATGTTCCCTTTGCGGATTTGCGACATCTCCGGCTCGTGGGCGATGAGCGCATCCACCATTTCGGTGATGGGGATGGTGACAGAGGGGGCGCCCAATTGGTCAATCAGCATTTGGGCGTGTTCGAGCGAATCGGGGCCAGAGGTCTTATAGGGCAGGCGCACCGCCAGCACGTTCTGCGCGCCAAGTGCTTCGGCAGCCAGTATGATCGAGACGGCCGAGTCGAGTCCGCCGGAGAGGTTAACCACGGCGCGCGAAAATCCGGCGCGGCTGATCTCGGTCTTGACGAAGCGCACCAGGATGTTGCGGACGAGGGAGGTGTTGATGGAGAGGTCAATCGCGATCATGGAGGCCAAGTTTCTGGCGCATAATAGCCCGAATTTGTTTGGCAGCGCGTATAGCCTCTTTTGCTTCTTTCCGCTCGGCTGATGCGCCGGGATAGCGGTATCGCACTGCGTAGCGGTCTAATTGGGTCAACAGATCCCGCTGCAGATCGAGCGAAGCGTCGAGAGGCAAACAAAGTTCGAGCAATTCACGCAAATTATGGATCTTGGGAAAATCCACATTGTTCTTGAAGAGGAAAGCCTTGAGGTATTTTTCTGCCAACTGT
>Ga0210029_1000567_pt1 | contig 23883 bp, 23 predicted proteins | sample CryGeymeta201521_FD_183985 | JGI IMG/M metagenome (GOLD analysis project Ga0210029, IMG submission 183985) | Groundwater microbial communities from Crystal Geyser aquifers in Utah, USA - Crystal Geyser metaG 2015-21 (SPAdes) (version 2) | ecosystem: Environmental > Aquatic > Deep subsurface >... | reverse complement strand
AAGAAATAACAAGAGAAAACCCAAAGGCAGTTGAAGATTATAAAAAAGGCAAAGAAAACGCCTTGCAATTTTTAATCGGTCAGGCAATGGCAAAATCAAAAGGTCGCGGCAACCCCGAGATTTTTAGGAAATTATTTAAAGATAAATTTTAAAATGACTCCCGAAAAAGAACCAACTATCCAAAAAATTGAAGTAGTCACCGAAACTACAGAAGAAGAAAGAAGATTAAAAGACAAAAAAGCAACGGTTGGTCAATTGAAATTTTATGAGCAAGAGATTGCTGAAATAAGAAGTAGTATGGAAGAAGCAAGGCATAAAGGATTAAGCACTAAAGATTTAGAGAAAAGATTGGAAGACCTTAAAGAATTAAAAGAGAAGACAAAAGAGGAATTAGGTTAATATAAATTCTTTGTCTTTTTTGAACCAAGTCATCTGGCGTTTAACATATTGCCAACTTTCTTTTAATATTGAATCAATCATTTCTTTTTTATTGTTGCTACAATTTTAAGCCAGGCCTTGACAAAAATAAAATAAAATAATACAATAAATTATTGCTATTTTAAAAAATAAGAAAGGAGGTGAAAAACATGGAGAGGTTAAAGATATTGGTTGTTGATGATAATAAGGCTGTGCGTGAGTTATTAACGGTTATGCTCAACGAGTTTGGCCATGAGGTTGTGACAGCTCAAAATGGTCAGGAAGGGATAGCGAAATGTGAGAAATGCGACAGTTTTGATCTAGTCATAACTGATCGTCAAATGCCGGGTATGCTCGGGGAGGAGTTGATACACAGGATTAAAAAAATTCGCCCCGAGCTGTCGGCGATTCTAATCACCGGTGATTGCGATTCAGGTCTGTCCCAGGTGGCGAAAGCTGCCGGCGCAGATGAAATTCTGATCAAGCCCTTCCAAATGAAAACCATGGAGAGGGTGATCAAAAACCTTTTGGAGAGAAAGGGGGAATGAAATGTTAATGTTTGGGAGATGGACGAGAAGTATCGATAATAAGTGGCGGCTGAGTTTACCGGCCGCCCTTGGAAGGGAAATTGACAACTTCGTTCTCATTTATGAGAATGAAGAGGGTTGTATTCGTATTGAAAAACCGCCCCTCAAAGTAGATGAGGTGGCGGATCCAACCTCTATTTTTATAATAGAGGTGGAAAAGGGAGGGCACAACGGCAGGAGAATTTTAATTCCCCGATCCTTGCGTGGGTCAACCTCTTTTTATTATGGAAGGAAGGTTACCTTAGTAGGGAAAAGAGACTATTTAGAGCTTTGGCCCAGACCATGAGAAGAGGTGATCACACAATTAAAAAAGAGCGGGGGAGAGCATTTTGCTCGTTCGCACCTCGCTCTTGTTATTTGCTCATTTGCAGAAATTGTTTTATCAATTTTTCAGCTTCGCCGTAATCTTTTATCCAATGAATTCTTTTGTCCTTTTTAAACCCGCCTAAGTTTTGCTCCACAAAATTTTGGCGGGTAAACCAGGTCATTTGTCTTTTGGCATAATTTTGAAGTTCCTTTAAGGAGTTTTCAACCATTTCTTTATAGTTTAATTTTTTTTGCAAATATTGAGCTACTACTCGATAATGAATTCCAAAATCTTCAATTCTTTTCCAGGAAAGCCCAATTTTTTTTAAGTTTTTAACTTCTTTAATCAAGCCCTGTTTTAACCATTTGAAAAATCTTCTTTTAATTAAGAAGATTAGCTCCTTTTTTCCCTTTTTAATTCCGATTATCAAGACAGGGTGGGGAAGAGGATTTTTCTTTAAAAGAGGAATTGGTTTTTTTGTTTTGGTAATAATTTCGATTGCCCGGATTAATCTTCTGGGATTTTTCTTTTCTATTTTTTTTGCTCTTTTGGGATCAAGTTTTTTTAAAATTTGATAGAGCTCTTCAGTTGATTTTTTTTCTAATTTTTTTCTCAATTTCCAATCGGGTCGAACTTCTGGAATGACTATTCCATCAACAATTGCCTGAATATAAAAACCCGTCCCTCCACATAAAATGGGAATTTTACCTTTTTTTAAGATTTTTTTAATTGCCGCCAAAGCAAATTTTCTATATTGAACTACGGTAAAACGCTGTCTAGGAGAAACGATATCTAAAAGGTAATGTTGTATTCCTTGATGGAAATAATCTTTTTTATTTTTGATTTTTGATTTATCGCGTGGGACTTTGCCTGTTCCAATATCCATTCCTTTGTAGACCTGTCTTGAGTCAGCCGAAATAATTTCGCCATTAAACTTTTTGGCGATTTTCACTGCCAATTCCGATTTCCCGCTTGCCGTCGGCCCGAGAATAACGATGATTTTAGGTTTAAATAGTTTTATTTTCAATCTCTTTTTTGAGTTTTTCAATTAGTTTTTCTATTTTAATTTCACCCTCTTGGCCGCGGCGGTAGTGCCGGACATTGACGGTTTTATTTTTTAGTTCTTTGTCGCCGACAATCAGAATATAAGGAATTTTCTGGATTTCCGCTTCGCGGATGCGCTTGGAAACAGTTAAATTTTCATCGCTGATTGAAGCCCGAATATTATTTTCTAATAATTGCGAATAGATTTCTTTCGCATATTGGCGATGGCCTGAGCCGACGTTTATGATTTCTAATTGGACAGGGGACAGCCATAAAGGTAAAGCGCCGCTAAAATGTTCTAAAAGCACGCCGACAAAGCGTTCAATTGAACCCAAGAGAGCCCGATGAATCATAATCGGCTGTTCTTTTTTGCCTTTTTCGTTGATATAACTGACGTCAAATTTTTCCGGCAGATTAAAATCAATTTGAATGGTCGTACATTGCCAAGGCCGACCCAATGAATCTTTAATTTTCAAATCAATTTTCGGTCCGTAGAAAACGCCTTCGCCCGGATCGACTTGATATTTAAGGTTGTTTTTTTCCAAAGCGTATTTCAAAGCCGCGGTGGCTTTCCCCCAATTTTTAATGGTGCCGATGTATTTTTGCGGTCGGGTGGAAAGATAAATGTCGTATTCTTTGAAACCAAAAATTTTAAGCACTTTTAAACCGAGCTTGAGGCAATCGGTGATTTCCTGATTAATTTGGTTTGGCGCGCAGAAAATATGGGCGTCATCTTGGGTAAAGCCGCGAACCCGCGTCAAGCCGTGCAATACGCCTGATTTTTCATAGCGATAAACTGTTCCCAGTTCGGCAAAACGCAGCGGCAGATCGCGATAACTTTTCGGCTGATGATTATAGATAAGAATATGCCCTGGGCAGTTCATCGGCTTGACAACATATTTTTCTTTTTCAATTTCCATCGGCGAATACATATTTTCGCGATAGAAATTCCAGTGGCCGGATTTTTTCCATAAATCAAGCCGGGCGATATGAGGCGTGCGTAGAAGCTGGTAGCCGTTTTGTAAATATTCTTTAATAGAATAATCTTCAATAATTTGTCTTAAAAGTGCTCCTTTGGGATGCCAGAGTGGCAAGCCTAAACCGAATTCTTCGTCAAGATGAAAAAGGTCTAATTTTTGACCGAGCAGTCGGTGGTCACGCTTTTCGGCTTCTTCTATCATCCTTGAATATTCATCAAGTTCTTTTTTAGTGGCAAAAGCTACGCCGTAAATTCTGGTCAGCATTTTGTTTTTTTCGTCGCCCCGCCAGTAAGCGCCGGCTATTTTGGTCAATTTAAAAGCGTCGGGATTGATTTCTTTGGTAGAATTAACGTGTGGGCCAGCACAAAGGTCTAAAAAGACAATATTTTTACTATCAGAAGTTTTGTAAATGGAAATTTTCTTTTTGTTTTTTTGGAGTTCTTTTATCAGGTCTAATTTATACGGTTGGTCTTTAAAAAGTTTTTTGGCCTCGGCAAAAGAAACAATTTCTTTCTTGAATTTCAAATCTTTTTTAATCAATTCTCGCATTTGCTTTTCAATTTGCGGCAAATCCGCTTCGCTGATTTTTATATTGTCAAAATCGTAATAAAAACCGTTTTCAATGGTCGGCCCGATGCCGAATTTGGTTTTGGGAAACATTTCCAAAACCGCGGCAGCGAGAATGTGGCTGGTTGAATGTCGGAGAGTATCCAATTGATTTTCTTTTTTCCACGCTCGTTTTTTCATATTTTAATTATTTTAATGAATTTGAAATTTATTTTTTTGGCGGCACTATGTTATAGCATAGTGCTATGACATGTCATAGTGGGGTGTTATTTAATTAAAAACCCCATCTCAAAAGTTTGCCAAAAACAAACTCTTGGGACGGGGTTCTTACCTCGTGGTTCCACCCAACTTGTCCGACCGTGGTCGGACCACTCTTTAAGCCAATTTATCCCGCTAAGCGGGGTATCGCCGGCTTTTGCGTGAGCTCCGCGATTGGTGAATTCGCCTCATCGCTCTTAATTATTATACTATAAAGATAGCATTGATAAAATAAGTTGTCAACAACTGTACAGATTTTCATTTGGCGGAGCACCTACAAACGAGAAAGAATTTTCTGCTCAATTACAGCTCCACTGCTTGCTGGCAGATAAACTTCGGCTCATTATTTCGCCAAGAAAGCCGCCCCTCAACTATTACCACATTATTTTCCCGCCAGACAGTCGGGTTTTTCGCCAGAGTGTCAGAAAACACTATCACTTCCAAGCCACCGCCTAAATCTTCAATTTTAGCAAATAAAATCGGCTGGCCGAGTTTACTGATAATTCGTTTAACGTTGGAAATTACACCGGCTATGCGGCGGCTGTTCCCATTAACTCCCCTTTTATCAGCCAACAATTCTTTAATTGGTTTTATCCTGTTGTTTTTAAGTTTTTCCGAAAATTGATTTAAAGGATGGCCGGAAATATAAAGCCCGACCAATTCCTTTTCCCAGCTAAGTTTTTCTTTGTCTGGAATTGGTGCGCCATTTCCATTTAATTCTTTTTTAAAAAGACCCGGGCTGGCCTGATAGTTGGCGCCGAAAAGGCTGATCTGGGAGGAATTCAAAGACCTTTTTATGTTTTGACTAAAAGCGAGAATCTCTTCGATTTTAGCCAAAAGTTCGGCCCGGTCCGTATTTAAAGAATCAAAAACGCCAACTTTGATTAAACTTTCCAGAGATTTTTTGTTTAAATCCTTATGCCGGACCCGGATTAAAAAATCACTAAAATTCTGAAAGGGTCCGCCCCGTTGTCTTTCTTCAATAATTGCCTGAACAATATTAAGCCCGACGTTTTTAATTGCCAGAAGTCCGAAGCGAATATTTTTTTCTTCGGGAACGAAATTAACAAAACTTTTATTGATATCCGGCGCCAGAATGTTAATGTCATTTTTCTGGGCTTCGCTGATTAAAAAAGCAATTCTTTCGGTATCGCCGGAATCGGCATTTAAAAGAGCGGTCATAAATTCAATTGGCCAGTGGGATTTTAAATAGGCGGTCCAATAACCGATTAAGGCATAACAAGCGGCATGCGACCGGTTGAAGCCGTATCTGGCAAAAGGCGGGAAAAGTTCCCAGATTTGTTTGGCGGTCGGTTCGTCAATTCCGTTTTCCATCATTCCCCTAAGCAGTTTTTCTTTTTGGGCCCCAAGGAGAACTTTTATTTTTTTGCCGATGGCTTTTCTCAGTGTGTCGGCCTCAGCTAATGAGAAACCAGCCAAGTCGCGGGCAATCCGCATCATCTGTTCCTGATAAATTCCGATGCCGTAAGTTTTTTCTAGAATCGGTTCCAGTTTGGGATGAAGGTATTTCACTTTTTCCCGGCCGTGTTTGCGGTTAATAAAAGAGGGAATTAATTCTATAGGCCCGGGACGATAAAGAGCCACCATGGCAATAATGTCTTCAAGCTCGGTCGGTTTTAATTCACGAAGGTAGCGCCGCATCCCCGACGATTCCAGTTGAAAAATGCCTGTCGTATCCGTTTCTTGAAGAAGCTTAAAAGTTTTTTTGTCATCCAGCGGTATCTGGGAAATTTTTATTTCCTCTCCCTGTATTTCTTTAATTAGCCGAATGGCTTCTTCAATAATGGTTAAATTTTTAAGGCCCAATAAATCTATTTTCAAAAGTCCCAAATCCTCAATACTATACATATCAAATTGGGTGATGACGATATTTTCATTCTGAGGCGCGCGCTGCAAGGGCACATAATCGGTCAGCGGTTCTTTGCTGACCACCACGCCTGCGGCGTGAACCGAAGCGTGTCGCGCCACCCCTTCAAGTTTGAAGGCTGCATCAATCACTTTTTTAGCATCAGGATTGTTTTTATAAAGTTCATTTAACTCCGGCACCTTTTTAATCGCGTCATCCAGTTTTTGATGAGGCAAAGCCGGAATTAATTTAGCCAACTGGTCGCAAAAACCGTAAGACAGCCCCAAAGCCCGGCCCGCATCGCGGACTGCGGCTCTGGCTGCCATTGTTCCGAAAGTAATAATCTGAGCCACCCTATCCTCGCCGTATTTTTGCCGGATATAAGCAAAAACTTCATCGCGCCGGACATCGGTAAAATCCAAATCAATGTCCGGCATGGAAATTCGGTCGGGATTTAAAAATCTCTCAAAGAGCAAATCATATTTTAACGGGTTAATATCGGTAACCCCCAAAACATAAGAGACCAAACTGCCGGCTGCCGAGCCCCGGCCCGGCCCCACCACAATACCCCTTTCTTTTGCCCAAATCACGAAATCCTGGACAATCAAAAAATAATCGGCAAAACCGGTTTTCTTAATCACTTCCAATTCATAATCCAACCTTTCCATCACCTTAGCGTCAGCCACTTCGAAACGATTAGATAATCTTTCCATTACTAATTTCCGAAGATAATCGTCAGCCGAGATTTCCTGTTCCGGTAAGGGAAAATTAGGCAAAAGAATTTGATTAAGGGTTAAATTGACATTGCAGCGCTCGGCGATTTTTTCCGTATTTTCAATCGCCTCGGGTAAATCCTTAAAAGATTCCATCATCTGTTCCTGAGAGCGCATTGAAAAGTCTTCGACTTTCATGGTCAGGCGGTTTTCATCCGATGTTTTATTATTTGTCTGGACGGCTAAAAGAATATCTTGGTATTCGGCGTCTTCGGGTTTGGCATAATGAATGTCTTGGGTAGCAACAAGCGGCGCAAAAGTAATTTTAGAAAGTTTTTTGAGGGCGTCATTGACCTTGACTGCTTCCGGAATGTTCGGGTGATGGCTGACTTCCAGAAAAAAATTTTCCGAGCCAAAAATTTCCTGATATTCTTTTATGGTTTTTTCCGCCTGCTCAAAATTATTTTTTAAAATCAATTGGGGAATTTCGCCGGCCAGACACGCCGAAAGCGCGATAATGCCTTCGTGGTATTGGCGTAAAAGTTCTTTATCAACTCTGGGCCTGTAATAAAAACCTTCCAGGTGCGACTTGGTTATCAGTTTAATCATATTTTTCCAGCCAAGATTATTTTCCGCCAAAAGAATTAAATGAAAATAATTGTCGTCGATTTTCGCCTGTTTTTCAAAACGGGAACGGGGTGCAACATAAGTTTCTACTCCCAAAATCGGCTTAATTTCGGCTTTAACGGCTTTTTTATAAAATTCAACAGCGCCGTAAAGATTACCATGGTCGGTTAAGGCCAGGGCCTTCATCCCCAATTCTTTGGCGCGGTCAATCAAATCGTCAATTTTCGCCAAGCCATCAAGGAGAGAATAATGAGAGTGAGTGTGAAGGTGGACGAATTTCATAAAAATAATCTCTAATATACGGATATTATAACCGAAAAGAGTTTTAAAACAAAGCTTTATTCTTTAGATGAGAATGAATAAAGGTGCTATAATTTTTAATGATGAAAAAATTGAGATACATCATCGGCATAGACGAAGTCGGCAGAGGAGCGCTGGCCGGACCAGTAACTGTTGCGGCAGTCGCTATAACGGTAAATCCGAAACCCAAAATTCGAAACCCAAAACCCAGACTTAAATTAAGAGATTCTAAAAAATTAACTCCTCGCCAAAGGGAAACCTGGTTTGGATATATAAAAACTCATCCCGGAATTTTTTACACGACTGCCGGTGTTTCGCCGAAAATAATTGATAAAATAAACATTTCCAATGCCGCCAATTTAGCCGCCACTCGCGCCCTCACCAAATTAGTCAAGTATCTCACGATCGTGAAATACTTGACTAAGAGTAAGGTAGAAGTTTTTCTTGACGGCGGACTTTATTTAAATAAAAATAAAATCCGCGTTAATCCGCGTAGTTATCCGCGTTTATCCGCTTTTACTATAATAAAAGGCGATGAAAAAATTCCGGCGATAATGATGGCTTCAATCGTTGCCAAAGTGACACGGGACCGAATAATGGTGAAACTTCACAAAAAATATCCCAAATATGCCTTTGACCGGCATAAAGGTTACGGCACCAAGAAGCATATTAAAGCAATTAGAAAACACGGGCCAACCAAAGTTCATCGATTGGCATTTCTTAAAAAAATCCATTAAACTTAAAATGTAATATATGCGGCGCTATTTCCTTATTGCTATTATTATTGCTATTGTGGCGGCCACTTACCTCGCTGATTTTTTTATAAAAAAGGAGCGCTCTTTTGATGAAGTTTTGCGTCTGAAACAGGAAAATGAAAATCTGCGTGCCCAAATTCAGCTGTTAAAATTTAATGGTCAAAACTCAATACTCAATACTAATTTTATTACCGCTAAAGTCTTCTCAACTTATCCTTTTAATATTAAAAACAAAATCACTATTAATGCCGGAGAAAAACAGGGGATTAAAAAATCAATGGTGGCAACGGTCGGAGAAAACATTCTACTCGGCCAAGTAACGGATGTTTTTGAGAATTTTAGCGTCATTCAGACGATTTTTGACCCCGCTTGGCAGCTGCCGGTAAGAATCGGCAAAGAAGAAATTAACGGTCTTTTCAAGGCCGGTAACGAACCGAAAGTAATTTTGATTGAAAAAGAAAAACAAATTCAAACGGACGACATTGTTTACTCGGCCAGTCAGGAATTTCCTTATGGCTTAAAGATCGGCGAAGTGGCTGAAATCAAGGAAACTGCGGCCGGTGTTTTCAAGGAAGCGGTTTTAAAGATGCCTTTTAATGTTGGGGAATTGAGGGAAATCAAAATATTAATGACCAACTAATCTATGCGAAAATTACCCATTCTTTTCCTGTCGGTCGGATTACTGAGTTTTCTTCAATCTTTTGGTTTTTCAATTTTCGGCGTTAAACCAAATTTGGCTTTAGTGGCGGTAATTGCCGCTTCTTTTTTCGTGGCTAATTTTTGGCAAGGACTTTTGTTGATCGCCTTGGCTGGTTTGATTTTGAAATTCGCGCCTGGTTTTGAAAAAGAAATTATGATTTTTTCTTTGATAGGAGCGGGAGCCGTAATTATCAAAAACCGTCTTCCTTGGCACCAATTTTTAAGCAATCTTACTTTAATTGCTTTAGGAATCCTTATCTTTTACGTTATTTTGGCGCCCAATTTAATTCTTTCTCCGATTTTTCTGAAAGAATTGTTTTTAAATCTGATTTTAGGAATATTGATTTTTGCTTTCTTTAGTTTTTTGTGGCAAAATAAAACAGCATGAACCCCGTTAGAAGTCTTAGTCAGGAAAAATTTTCTTGAAAATTTTTTCTGCTCTGCACTAACGGGGTATAACCAACAAACAAGAAACTGTCTTAAATTAACCATGAGTTATATAAAGACAGACTTCTAACGGGGTGAAGTTTTCTTATTCTCTAATTAAAAAATTAGTCCCGGCAATAAAAAGCAAAAGAGATTTAATCAATAAATTGAACCTTCACTTTTTTGAAGCCGAAGATTTAAGCGGAAATGTTCTGGATATTTCTATTCCGCCTAATCGGTTTTCCGATGCGGCCTCGCATATCGGGATTGGCCGAGAGGTCTCGGCTATTTTGGGCATTAAGATGCGGACCTACGCAGACTACACGCAGAAGTGCGCAGAAGTTTTCCGCGTAAGTCCGCGTTCAGTCCGCGCCAGTCAGCGCTTTAGGGTAGAGGTTCAAGACAAAAATCTTTGTCCTCGTTATGTGGCTCAATATTTTGAAAATATAAAAGTCGGGCCATCGCCAAAATGGGTAAAAGATGTTTTGGTTGATTGCGGTCTGCGACCGATTAACAATGTGGTGGACATTATGAATTACGCAATGCTGGAAACCGGACAGCCGCTCCATGCTTTTGATTACGATAAATTAGCGATAAGCGACAAGCGACAAGCGACAATTATTGTCCGACGGGCTAGAAAAGGAGAGAAAATTACTACGCTTGATGACAAATCTTATGAATTAAACAAAAATATTTTAGTCATTGCCGATATTAAAAGACCTTTGGCCATTGCCGGCATTAAAGGCGGAAAAGAAGCCGAGATTGATAAAAATACCAAAAGAATTGTGGTTGAATCAGCCAACTTTAACGGAGTTAATATTTATAAGTCCTCGAAAACGTTAAAACTTTCCACTGATGCCTCTTTGCGCTTTTCTCACAATATTAGTCCGGAGTTAACGATAATTGGCCTAAATCGGGCCAGCCAATTACTGGCTGAGGTTAGCGGAGCCAAGGCCGGCCAGATTGTTGACGTCAATTTCACGAAGTCCCGTAAAAAAATTATTAAATTTAATCTGGAAAAGTTTAATCAATTTATCGGTTTGAATTTGGACGTTAAGACCGTCCGTCTTTATCTTGAACGGCTCGGCTTTAAAATAAACCAAAATCAAAAATCCCGACGCAAAGTCGGGACCCCGACTGAAACGTCGGGGCTTATAACTCAAAATTCTTTTCTGGTTGAAGCGCCTTTATTGCGCCAAGACATTAAATTATTTGAAGATTTGGCCGAGGAGGCGATAAGACTCCATGGCTATAATCGGCTCAAATCACGACCGCCTCATATTTATCTCCATCTGTCGGGTTTTGAGGACCAAATTGTTTTAAAGGATAAGATAAGAAAGGTGTTAATCGCTGCTGGTTTGAGTGAGGTTTCTAATTATACCTTCATCGGCGAGACAGATTTAGTCTTTGGAAAAAATTGGGGAGATAAAGTGGTTGAATTAGAAAATCCCATAAGCGCTCAGCTTAAATATCTTCGACCGTCTTTGGCCCCTCATCTCCTAAAAAATATTGAGGGTAATTTTCGATTTTTTGACGAAGTAAAAATTTTTGAAATTGGAAAGACCTTTTTCAGGGATAATAAGAACAAATTGAATGAAAAGTTGATTTTGGGCATCGCACTGGCTTCCAAGAATAACGGGCAGGTGTTTTTTGAACTCAAGGGCATCATCAAAGAATTTTTTGGGAAAATCGGATTGGTTGATTATTTGATGCCCGAAATGGCTGATGGCAACAATTATCTTCAGTCAAATGAAGTTTTGAAAATTGAGTCTGACGGAGCAGTTATTGGTTATCTTGGCGGGGTCAATAAGAGTTTTGTTAAAGGTGATGCGGCTTTGGCGGAAATAGACTTGGACGCTTTGTTAAAACTGGTAGTTGAGGAACACGAGTATCGACCCCTACCTAAATATCCTTCAATGATGCGGGATATTTCAATTTTGGTTGAGCCAACAGTCCGGGTCGGAGAAATAATGCAGGCAATCCAGGAAGTTGATTTAAAATATATTGAGGATGTTGATTTAATTGATGAATATGACGTGGCGTCCAAACGAAGCCTGACGTTCCGAGTTATCTTTCAGGCCCAAGACCGGACCTTAACCAACAAAGAAATTAATCAAGAAATGGAGAAAATCGTGAAAATCTTAAAGAATAAATTTAAAGTTCAGATAAGATAGATTGCACCTTACTCGGTGACGTGCATCTTATCAATACTTTTGAAACTGACTTTTTCCGGGTCAAATTTAAGTTGAACCGTGGCTAAGGGTCCGTTGCGGTGTTTGGCAATGATGATTTCGGCCGTATTCTGTTCTTCTTCCGAGGGCTGTAATTTGTCCCTGTCTTTTCTGTAAATAAACAAAACCACATCAGCTTCTTGTTCCAATGAACCCGACTCGCGAAGGTCAGATAAGCGGGGGATTTTTACTTCTCTTTGTTCCACTGCCCGGGAGAGCTGGGCCGCGGCTAAAATCGGCACTTCCAGTTCTCTGGCTAAACCTTTAAGTCCGCGGCTGACTTCGGTCATTGCCTGAACCATATTTTCAATATTGGTTCGTGGTTGAATTAATTGAAGATAATCAATCACCAATAATCCCAAACCTTGTTCGGCTTGGAGCCGCCGCGCCATTGAACGGATTTGAATGACATTGGCTGAGGGAGTGTCGTCAATAAAAATCGGTGCCTGGGAAAGCCGGTCCAAAGCTTCCTGAATCATTTCAAACTCGATATCATCGGAAAGCCGTCCGGTTCGCAGTTTCCAAAGAGTTACCTGAGCCTCAGCCGCAATTATGCGGTCGATTACCTGGTCCCTGGACATTTCAAGAGAAAAGATACCTACCGGCGTCTTGGTTTTAATAGCCGCGTTTCTGGCGATATCCAGACATAGGGCAGTTTTGCCCAATGATGGCCGGGCGCCTAAAATTATAAAATCGGAGCGCTGAAGTCCGGATAAATAATTATCCAGTTCGTCAAAGCCGGTGGAAACGCCTCGCAAGCCCCTTTTTTCTCCCTGGTGAAGTTTTTCAATTCTTTCGTAAGCGGCTTTCAGTTCGTCTTTGATGGGAACAAAACTTGAAGGTCGGGATTTTTGGCTGATGGAAAAAATTTTCTGTTCCACGTCATCCAAGAGGTCCTCGGGATTTTCGCTCGTGTCAAAAACTCTTTCCGTAATTTCTGCCGAAGCATGAATAAGGTCGCGAAGCATTTTTTTCTGGCGGACTAATTTAGCGTAGTAAGAAACATGAGCGGCGGTCGGAACAGAATTTATTAATTCAGTCAGATAAGCCGAGCCGCCGATTTCGGTCAAAAGGTTTTTATCTTTTAATTTTTTATTGACGCTTAAAATGTCAATCGGTTCACTTCTTTCAAAGAGTTCAAAAATCGCCTCAAAAATTTTTGTATTATTTGGATTATAAAAGTCGCTGGCCTTAAGAACGTCTGCTACCATGATTATGGCGTCTTTATCAAGCATTAGGGCTCCCAAAACAGAACGTTCAGCATCAATATCTTGTGGCGATAATTTTAGGTCCATAAGATGTGTCTTCTATCCTGTATCCTAAGTTTTCTATTTTTTTTCGCAAGCGATCAGCCTGAATAAACTGTTTATTAATTCTTAATATTTCGCGTTGGCTAGCCAATTGCTTGATTTTCTGCGGAATTTTTAGAGGTTTTATTTTATCCAATCCCAATCCGAGGATTTTATCAAACTTAAGAAGTAATTGTTTCTTATCTTGGGAGGAGAGACGGTTGTCTTTGATGATTTGCCAAACAACAGAAAGGGCTTTGGGAGTATCTAAATCGTCATTGATGGCGGATAAAAATTTTTTCTCGTAATAAGCAGGGGATTGAGATGAAACCTTCCGCATTGTCTCGTGTTTTATTTCGCGTAGTTTGTCGTATAGTGTGTCCAATGCATTTTGCCCTGCCTGAAGCGACCTCCACGTAAAATTTAATTTGGAACGGTAATGAGTGGTTAAGACCAAATACCGAAAAGCAAGAGGATTGAAACCTTTTTCAATTAAATAATTTAGAGTTAAAAAATTACCCTCTGATTTTGCCATTTTCCCGGTTTCAATCAACAAATGCTCGCCGTGAAGCCAGAATTTAGCCGGAACTTTTCCCAAAGCCGCTTCCGATTGTGCAACTTCATTTGTGTGGTGAACACTGATGTGGTCAACGCCGCCAGTGTGAATGTCAAATGGTTGGCCGAGATATTTCGCAGAAATGGCCGAGCATTCAATATGCCAGCCGGGAAAACCCTTGCCCCAAGGCGAATCCCATTCCATCTGGCGCTTAGTGTTTTTTGGTGAAAATTTCCAAAGAGCAAAATCAGTCGGATTTTTTTTGCCTTCAGTCATTTTTATCCGGGCGCCGGCTTTCAGCCCTTTAATATCAAGACGGGCTAAACGACCGTAATCTTTAAGTCGCGAAGTGTCAAAATAAATGCCGTCCTTTGTCTCATAAGTAAAACCTTTTTTCTCCAGAATTTTGATGAGATTAATTTGTTCTTTAATGTGGTCAGTGGCGCGGGGAGTTAAACTGGGTTTCAAAATATTTAGTGCCGCAGCATCTTTTTTAAAGGCCTTGATATAAAATTCGGCAATTTCCCAAACTGATTTGCCTTCGCGCCTCGCGCCTTTTTCCATTTTATCTTCGCCGGTGTCGGCATCAGAAGTTAAATGCCCGACATCGGTATAATTCATGACATGTTTAACCTTATAGCCGTTGTATTCTAAGACGCGCCGCAAAATGTCCTCAAAAATATATGTTCTTAAATTGCCGATATGGGCATAATCATAAACCGTTGGACCGCAAGTATATAAGCCGACTTTTTTGTCTTTGAGCGGCCGAAAAATCTGTTTTTTGCGAAGGAGAGTATTATATAGTTTAAGCATTATCATTATTCTATTAGGAACGCATTTAATTGGCAATGACCAGAATGGACCCGGCCCATTGACAACCCCAAAATAAAAGTATAACATTTTATTGACGATCGTCAGTGGTTTGTTATATTGTAAAAATGAATAAGAAACAACTGAAAAAGAAAATTAAAGAATTGCCAGTCAATTTAGGTTTTATTGGTTTAGCTCTGGTTTGCAGTTTGGCTGAAGGAGGGACAATGGCGCTTTCTGAAATCCTTGAGGGGCCAGGAAGAGGAATGAGGCGAAGTTTAAGAAGAATAGAAAATGCAAAAACTTTTTGGGACTATTATGACGAATTAAAAGATTTAAAAGAGAACAGCGCGCGAACGATTCTTTGGCGCCTAGAAAAGAAAGGGTTGGTGGCGAAAGATAAAAGTCGTTATCAATTAACTGCGCAGGGGTTAGACATGGTTAAAATTTTTAGAAAAAAGGAAAAAGAAAAAGAATCGTGGGATGGGAAATGGCGAATAGTAATGTTTGATATACCGGAGAAAAGAAAAGAGAACCGTAATTGGCTAAGGTGGCAGCTTATTGGTTTAGATTATAAACCCCTTCAAAAAAGCGTGTTTATTGGGAAGCAGCCCTTAGCGGAAGATTTTTATGAAGAAATTTTAATACGAAAATTAAATCAGTGTGTGCGTTTAATGACTATAGGGGAGATAGATGACGATGAATTTTTATAAATTTTATCTATAACAAATTGTTTGCGATCGCAAATAATTTGTTATATCTTGACAGGAGATATTTTGGCAATATAATTAATGTCAATTATATAAATGTAAATTATATAATAGATTATGGCGGAAGAAATTCAAAAAAATAACGAAGAAAAATTAGAAGAAAAAGAGAAACCGGAAGAAATCGACGAACTGTCAAAATGTCAAAAAGAACGCGATGAGTATCTTGACGGTTGGAAAAGAGCCAAAGCGGATTTAATAAATTATAAAAAAGACGAGGCCAAAAGATTTGAGGCCATTGTTAAATTTTCCAATGAATCTTTGGTTAGAGAATTAATTAATGTCTTAGATAGTTTTGATTTGGCTTTGGTTGCTTTGGAAAACGAAGCTGATTTAAAGAAAGAAAGGGGACTTTATCTTATTCGGCAGCAATTGGAAGACATTTTAAAACAAAACGGTTTGGAACGAATTATTATTTCGGTTGGTCAGCCGTTTGACCCGGCGCTTCAGGAAGCGGTGGCTGAAGTGGAATCGGATAAACCATCGAGTACAATAATAGAAGAAGTTGAAAGAGGATATCTTTTAAATGGGAAATTAATAAGGCCGGCGAGAGTAAAAGTTTCAAAATAATATAAAATTATGGCAAAAATTTTAGGCATAGATCTTGGTACAACTTTTTCGGCTATGGCCGTGGTTGAAGGAGGCGAGCCGAAAATTCTGGAAAATCACGAAGGCAATCGCACCACTCCTTCAGTGGTGGCTTTAAGTAAATCCAACGAACGCTTGGTTGGGCTTTTAGCCAAGCGTCAGGCGGTAGTCAATCCCAAAAATACCATCTCTTCGGTTAAGCGCTTGATTGGTCGCAATTTTGACGACCCGGAAGTTCAGCGGGATAAATCCTGGCTGCCCTTTGACATTCAGAAATCAGCCACCGCTGGAGTAGAAATCAAAATGGGAGATAAGTGGTATAAACCGGAGGAAATTTCCGCCATGGTTTTAGCCAAATTAAAAGCCGATGCCGAAGCAAAACTTGGCGAGAAAATTGAAGAGGCGGTGATTACAGTGCCGGCTTATTTTGATGATTCGCAAAGGCAAGCGACCAAAAACGCCGGTGAAATCGCCGGATTAAAAGTTCGAAGAATTATTAATGAACCAACCGCTGCAGCTTTGGCGTACGGTCTTAATAAAAAGAAAGACGAACAAATCATTGTTTATGATTTCGGCGGCGGCACTTTTGACATTTCAATTTTAGACGTGAGTGCGGACACGGTGGAAGTAAAAGGCACGGGCGGCGACACGCATTTGGGCGGCGACGATTTTGACAGAAAAATCATTGAATACTTGGTGGGCGAATATAAAAAACAGGAAGGCATTGATATTTCTAAAGACCCGTTGGCCTTACAGCGCCTGAAAGAAGCAGCCGAACGAGCCAAGCATGAACTTTCAACCGCGTTTGAAACAGAAATCAATTTACCGTATATCACTTCGGACGCTTCCGGTCCTAAACACTTTCTCTTTAAATTAACCCGCGCCAAACTGGAAGAATTGGTCAAACCGGAAATTGAGCGGTCCATTGAATTGGTTAAAAAAACTTTGAGTGAAGCCGGTTTCAAAATTTCCGATATTGACGAGGTGGTTTTAGTCGGCGGTCAGACCAGAATGCCGGCCATTCAGGAAGCGGTTAAAAAGTTTTTTGGCAAAGAACCGCACAAAGGCATTAATCCCGATGAAGTGGTGGCAGTCGGCGCCGCAATTCAGGCCGGTATTTTTCAGGGCGATGTCAAAGACATTTTGCTTTTGGATGTCACGCCTTTAACTTTGGGAATTGAAACTTTGGGCGGAGTAGCCACGCCGATTATTGAAAAAAATACCACTATTCCGACGGCCAAATCCCAAGTTTTTTCCACCGCGGCTGACAGCCAGACCTCAGTGGAAATTCACGTTTTACAAGGCGAACGGCCCATGGCTAACGACAATAAAACCTTAGCCAGATTTATTCTGGACGGCATTCCGCCTTCCCCCCGAGGCCTTCCCCAGATTGAAGTGACTTTTGATATTGACGCCAACGGCATTTTAAACGTTTCGGCCAAAGATAAAGCTTCGGGGAAAAGTCAGTCAATTAGAATTGAGGCCTCAACTCAGCTTTCCAAAGATGAAGTGGAGAAATTAAAACAAGAAGCAGCTAGCCATGCCGAGGAAGACAGAAAAAAGAAAGATTTGGCTGAAGCCCGCAATCAGGCGGAGCAGATGATTTATCTGGCGGAAAAATCATTGAAAGACGCCGGCGAAAAAATTTCTCAGGAGATCAAAGAGAGTGTTAATCAAAAAATTGAAGCGTTAAAATCAGTCAAAGACACTGATAATATTGAGACCATCAAATCAGCAATGGCAGAATTATCAATGGAGCTTCAAAAAATCGGCCAGTCGATGTATAATCAAGGAGATGGAAGACAGGGGACTGCTCAATAAAACAACAGACGAAATTGAAGCCGATAGGTCGGTTCCCAAGATTATTATTTTAGCGGCTATCGGAATAATTTTTTCTTTTGCCTTCGGCTATTTTCTGAAATTATTTATTCTTCATGGCCGATTGAATTTTTTGTTTTTTTGTTTTTTAGCGGCTTTAGGATTTCTGATATTTTTTCTACTTGAGGTTTTTTTTGTCAAAACTTTCTGGATAGTTAATTTGATTATTTTCCTGGAAACTTTAGGATTTTTAGCGCCGTTTTACGATAACCTTTCAAAAATCCTCGGCCTCGGAACTTTAATCAGTTTTTTGATTTTTCTTTCGGGAGTTTATGTCGGTCGGGCTGAACTGGAAAATATGTTAAAGATAAAATTCTGGCGGATTAGCAAAAAGACCTTGCCGAAAGCCATTGCCGGTCTGGCTTTATTTAGCAGTATTATTTATGTGGGAATGATTGGTTTTGGAGAAAAAGAATTTTTTATCCCGCAAGCCACCTTTACAAAGATTGTTAAATTTGTTCCAGGTATTGACCTCTCGTTGCCGGTTGAAACATTGATTAGAAATTTAGCAGTCAACCAAATTGAGGGTAATGATCAGCTTAAACTTTTGCCTGAATCGGCAAAAAAAGAATTAATTAACCAAAGCGTTAAAGAATTAGAAAAGAAAATTTCAGATTTCACCGGCCTCCCTTTAAATCCTAAGATTAAATCTTCAGAAGCCCTTTATGGTATTATGGTGGAAAAATTTACCAAGCTTCCGGAAAATGTTAGATTATTTGCTCCGGTCGCCATAGCCGCCTTAATCTTTTTAACCATTGTCAGTCTCTCGTTGCCTATCCGATTGATAACAACGGTTTTAGCATTTCTCATTTATGAGATTTGCTTGGCTTTAGGTTTTAGTACGATAATGTTGGAAGGTAAGAGCAGGGAAATTATTATATTAAAATAGAATTATGGCAAAGGATTATTATAAAATTCTCGGCATTAATAAGAATGCTTCGGAAGAGGAAATAAAAAAGGCCTTTCGTGGTCTGGCTCACAAATATCATCCGGATAAAGGCGGTGACGAAAAGAAATTCAAGGAAATCAACGAGGCCTATCAGGTTTTGTCGAATAAAGAAAAGCGGAGCCAATATGACCGGTTCGGACAGGTTTTTTCCGGCCAAGGCGGACCCGCCTATGGCGGGGAAGGCGCTGGCTTCGGTTTCAAGTGGCCCTTCGGCGGTCAGGCCGGACCATTCGGTTTTGGCGAAGACGGTCCTTTCGGAGAAGTTAAATTTGATTTTGGCGGAGATTTTGGCGACTTGGGTGATGTTTTTGATGCATTTTTTGAAGGATTGGGAGTGAGGCAGAAACGCCGCACTTACCAGCGGGGAGCCGATGTTCAGGTGATCGAGGAAATTTCGCTTGAAGAGGCATTCCGCGGCACTGAGAAAAAAATTAGATATTCCGTTTCGGTTCGTTGTGAGAAATGTAATGGCCTGGGTCATGACCCGAAAGCCGGTTTTGAAAAATGCGGAGTTTGCGGCGGTCGAGGAGAAGTAAAAGAAATCAAGAGAACTTTCTTTGGTCAGTTTGAACAGGTGAAGATCTGCGAACGCTGTTTTGGCGCGGGCGAAATTCCGAAAAAAATCTGCGATGTCTGCCGGGGCTCGGGAAAAGTGAGAGGCGAGAAAAACATTGCGTTGGAAATCAGGCCTGGAATCAGCGACGGTCAGATTATAAAAATTCCGTCAGCCGGCGAAGCGGGCGAACGCGGTACCAAAGAAGGTGACCTTTACGTCAGGATTAAAATCAAACCGCATCCGGTATTCAGGCGTCAGGGAGATGATTTAATGGTTAAAAAAGAAGTAAACTTGATTGATTTGTTGCTGGAAAAGAAGATTGAAATCTCGACTATTTCGGGAAATAAGCTGAAAATTGAAATTCCGGCTGGTTTTGATTTGAAAGAAAATTTAAGAATTTTCGGCGAAGGAATGCCGCATTTCGGTCCGCCAGCTGGCGGAAGTCGCGGCAATTTAATTGTTGAATTCACAATTAAAACCCCCAAAAAACTGAGCGCGAAAGCCAAGAAAATTCTGGAAGATTTGGAAGGAGAACTTGACTAATTTTTTAACGGCCCCGTTAGCTCAGCTGGTAGACCCGCCCGCTTCGCCTTGCAAGCCCCCATAACTCAATTGGTAGAGTAACTGCCTTTTAAGCAGTAAGTTGAAGGTTCGAGCCCTTCTGGGGGTACAAAATTGGCGAAGCAAGGCGGCCGGGGCAGCTCCCTTTTAAGGAGAAGGTCGTGGGTTCGAATCCTGGTGGGCGGACTATTTATTTAGTTCTATTGCAGCTATTTTTAAATTGGACTAAAATAAAAACAGCTCGCTAATAATAGAAAGGAGGTGTTTGAAGTGAAAGTTTTTTTTGCGGAAATTAAAGAAAAAATTCAGCGGCGCAACGAATTATTGCCGTGGCAAAGGTTGAAACTCGGTAAAGAAAGGGAGAGTATGGTTGAAAGTGCTCTCCAAAAATTAAAAGATGAGTGTTTAATTAAAGATTTTCTACCCACAAAGAATTTAAGCTGGGCAGACGTGATAAAGGGAGTAGATTTTTTTATTGTATATGTGAGTAAGAAATATAGGAAATATAGGATTTGTCGGCTTAATGTTACGGGTCGGGGCTGGGTTGAGTTGAAGAAGCGTCAGCACCCGGAAAATCAAATAATTTTTGTCGATCTTGGAGAAACTCAAGAATCGATAAAAAATAAGATTCTTCGAGCCATAGCGGCCCAAGAAAATTGGAAACACTAAAAGGCTCCTTGCATCTTTACAAGGAGCCTTTAAAAATTTAAAATTAAATTTACAATTGAATATTCCGGTGTAGCTCAATGGTAGAGCGGCTCCCTGTGAAAATTTCCGGTGAGGAATTAATCAAAGCTGTTGCCAAAAGGCGGCGCAAGATTAAACTCTTGGCCATAGAATATAAAGGCGGGAAGTGCCAAATATGCGGATACAATAAATATCCAGGCGCTTTTAACCTCCATCATATCTATGGCGATAAATCTTTTGGCATTGGCGATAAGTGTATTCTTGTATGCGCCAATTGCCACAGAGAAATTGAAGCCGGCATTACGCAGCCTTCCGAAGAAATTCGGAATGGAAAAACGAGGTGAAATCGGTGAAGCCCCATAAAGGGTAATACCGAGCCAAGCTCCGACGTGAGGTCGGAGAAGGCGTAGAGACTATCCCGAAAGGGAGTACCGAGCACATAAAATCTTATGTGCTACGGGAAGCGCCTCGCCCGAACACATAAATTTTTATATGTTCGGTGATGATATAGTCCGTGCTTTATGGAAACATAGGGATAAACGTAAGGAGATGGTTGTAGGTTCGAATCCTACCACCGGAGCCAAAAATAAAATCGCTTCAAAGGCGATTTTATTTTATGGCGCGATAAGTCTATATTAACGGTCAAGTAATTTTACTTTTATTTTTTAAAAATTTATAATAAATTATAAATAACAATTCAATACGCCTAACCCTCGTAGCTGATCTATGAGGTATGGCAGAAAAACCCCATCCTTGATACTGAGCTCCTCGTTTAGCAACTCAGGGATGGGTCATATCCGAAAGGATGTGAGCGATCAAAAGGTTGCTAGCTGGCGAGGAGCTTTGTGTTTTCACCAGCTGGCATAAATTAAAACCCATCCCTGTTATGCCTAAATTATTTGGAAAGAAACTTTTAATTTTCTTACTTTTAATAATTTTTATTATTATTGGCTCTGTATCAACTTATTTCTACTTACAAAAACAAGCCAAAGAAAAAGAAGCCGAGCAAACAAAGGCTCTTTTAGTAGAGGTAAACGAGGTTATTAACTTAATGGATGTTGTTAAAAGTGAAATGCCGACAGAATTATTAGAAACCCACGAGTATTTAATGAGCGGGGCGTTGGGAGGCAAACTTTATAGAACCGACCCGAAGTTGAAAGACCAAATAATGTATCACGGGGCAAAAACTCAGTTAGTTTATATCAACCCCGCCATAAAAATAAAAAAAGAACTCTGGATACCCATTTTTTACCACGAGGTAGCACATAATTACTGGCATAGCAAAAATCCAATAGAAACTTTTGAGGAGTTTGAGGCACAACTTTTCAACTCCGAAAATTACGCTTACACCATAAACGCTCAAGCGTGGGATTTAGTAATGAAGCATTACCCGATTACACCAGAAGAATTAAAAACCGAGCTTGAGCAGAGATTATTTAAGTCATACAGCAACGAAACCGAGATTTATAATGAGATGATTAAAGGCAATTTAGGGGCTAAAGAGCTATGGGTTAAAATTATTGAGGCAGACCTTAAAGAGCAGGAGAAACAACAGAGAGTATTATTTGAGAAATAGTGAGTAGCGGAGTGGGTAAGTTTACTACACGAAGCGTCCTTGACAGAAAGTTATCCACAGGTGTAAAATACTATTCTTTGATATAATTCTATTATAAAACTATGCCAAGCGAATCCGCTTCAATACAGGCAATACAATTAGTAAGAACTGTTTTTGAAAATGTCCACGGCAATCTCGGGGTTCTTAAGTTTAATATAGAAGAACTTACTCCAATCAATGGCGCAGACGAAAAAGATTCAAAAAAGTGGAAAGTAATATGTAGTTTTTTTGAGTCTGTTGGTAGTTCTTCACCTTCTCGTTTTGAATCAATAGCTAATCTTAACGATAATACTGTTACTATTAAAAAATTAGGGACAGAAACCCCTGTAACAAAGTATACGGTTACGAAACAAGATAATCCTGCGTCGTAATGTTTTTAAACCTTGAACAGCATCAATACGACACAGATATAGTCCCATTCATCAGAAATGGGATTATTATTGATACAAGTGTTTTAGATATTTTGATAAACGGTATTGTAGATAGTAGAATTGGTAATAAACAATCACTTGAGTTTCAGCAGATTTTGGATTTCCTTGATTTAATGAAGGTAAATAACCGATGGGATAAATTCTTTATCACTCCGCATATCCTTACAGAGGTATGTAATCATTTTAGAAATAGATACAGCAAGTGGGATGATTATAAAAAAATTGTGGGAGAAATAATACCAATCATAGAAACTATGCAAGAGAATATTGTTCCAAAAGACAAAATTACTCAACTCATTGATTTCAAAAACCCTGTCATTGAAATTGGAGATATGTCAATCTTCGTAACTACAGATGATTTTATCAATTCGGGAAAACGAGTAGCCATTCTATCAAATGACAGAATTATGAATAGCAAATATCAAGACCATAAAAGGGTTATGATTATGGATTACCAATCAGTTATCTTGAACCGATAGTGATTAAATTTCTTAAATCTGATATATAAATATACCCTTTTTGTTGCTGTATAATGGTTCTAACGTCGTCCAGCCACCGGAGCTGGATATTTTAGTTAATCATTTGACAAAATTGGTATTAAAATGTTAATTTTATAATGTAATTATTGCAATTAAATCTATAAATCTAAACATATGAAAATAGAAAAATTTGGAGAGCAACAAGATTCTGGCGATATACAAGAAACACAAGAAGAAAAAGATAAATTAGAAAAACCGCAAGCCGAGCAAGAAGAAGCCGAGCAAGAAGCTTTAGAAAAACAAAGAGAAGAACTTATCCGCCAGCAAGAAAAAGAACGGCTCATAAGAGAGGAGAAAGAAAAAATTCTCCAAGAGAAATTAGATGAATTGTTCAAAGAATTTGAGGCATTAACCCCTCGCGATTTTGAAAGTATTTTTGCGAGTGGAAAAACCAGCGAGGGCAGAAACGTTGAAAGTCCTTCAATGGGAGAACTTGACCCTGAAGTCGCTAAGTCGTTGGCGAAGGCCTTTAAAGAAGGAATTAAATTGCTTCCTAAAATTCTTGAAGCCCTGCCGGAGCTTTTGAAAAAGTTTGACGAAGATTTGACAAAAGAAGCAACAGAGCGCGTGGAGCAGAAATTAGAGGAAGAAAAATCCAAAGAACCGAAGCTGGAAGAAGAACCAAAAGTTCCGGAAGGTGAAATTCCGCCGAGTGAAATAAAGCCGGAACCAAGTCCGACTGAGGGCGGAGGCATTGAAACTCCCAAAGCGTAATCGTATTTACTTTGTAAATTCATAGCAGGTTCTAACGCCTGCCTGCCGGCAGGCAGGTCGTCCAGCCAGCGGAGCAAGAAAGGACATTTTCCTTTATCCATATTTTCTGTTACACTTAGATAATAGTTAACTAATTAATAAAATACATATATGGCAAAAAGAAGA
>Ga0210029_1000562_pt1 | contig 23940 bp, 22 predicted proteins | sample CryGeymeta201521_FD_183985 | JGI IMG/M metagenome (GOLD analysis project Ga0210029, IMG submission 183985) | Groundwater microbial communities from Crystal Geyser aquifers in Utah, USA - Crystal Geyser metaG 2015-21 (SPAdes) (version 2) | ecosystem: Environmental > Aquatic > Deep subsurface >... | reverse complement strand
TGATCTGCCCATCGGTCAGTTCGACCATTGGTTTGATGTTCAGCATCCCGCCGAGGATGGCGATGGCGGCGGGGACGCGCCCACTGCGGCGGAGGAAGTCCATTGTGTCGAGCGCGGCGGAGACGCGCAGTCGGCGGCGCGTGGACTCAATCGCCGCGAGAACCTCCTCGAGGTCCGCGCCTGATTCTGCGGCTTCGGCCGCGGCCAGCGCCTGGAAGCCGATTCCCAGCGAGAGCGAGCCGCTGTCCACGACCGTGATCTTGTTCGGGAAATCGTTCGCGGCTTGTCCGGCGATGCTGCAAATCGCGGTCAACTTCGAGGCGGCGTGGATCGAGAGGATGTGGTCACAGCCCGCTTCGAGCAAGCGCAGGTAACGCGCCGAGAATTCCCCGATGGAGGGCGCGGCGGTGGTTGGGAAGATTTTCATCGCAGGCAGGCGCGCGTAGAAATCGTCCCGGCTGATGCCCTCGCCATCCGCGTATTGCTGTCCCTCGATGACGAGGATGGTGGGGACGACCTGGATGCCGAAGCGTTGGATCAGGTCGGCGGGCAGGTCGCAGGTCGAGTCGGTGACGAGGCCAAGTTTCATGTTGTGGCGAATTCTTGCAGTTGAATCATAAGTCAAAAGTGTGTATACTGAAATTGTACCCCACTGAAAGGAGGATACCATGTTCAAAAACATCCTGCTCGCGGTAGACGGTTCGGAGCATGGCCTGCGCGCGGCCCGCATGGCCGGCGACCTGGCGCGCTCCCTGCAGGCCGAAGCCCTGTACGTGGTGGCGGCCTACGAACCCATCCCGCCGTACATCGGCGACCCGTACCTGCAAACCGCCCTGGACGCCCGCCTGAAAGAATCGCAAACCCTGTTGCAAAAGGCAATCGAAGCGGTCGGCGAAATTCCCGGCAAATTACATAGCGAACTGCTCGAAGGCTCGCCGGCCGAGGCCATCCTCGAGGTGGCGCGCACGCGCAAGAGCGACGTGATCGTGATGGGCGCGCGCGGCCTGGGACGCATTGCCGCCGCCGTGTTGGGAAGCACCAGCCAGAAAGTTGTCAGCCACGCGCCCTGTCCGGTTTTGATAGTTAGGTAGTTGGGTAGTTGGGTAGTTTGATAGTCGCCGTCCTCCCGAAAAGCATCGGGACTTCGTGAGCGGAAGGCCGAGGTTTTTTCGAGGCCTGTAGTCGAAGGACGCTTGGTCAGGTAGCCGCGTGCTTGGCGAGGCGCTCGGCTTCGGCGAATTCTTCGGGCGTGTTCACGTTCCAAAAGGCAAGCCCAGACGGATCGAGGCGCGTCACTTCCCCCATCGTCAGTTCGCGGACTTTGACCTGCGGGAACCACGCGATGACCTTCCACTGATCCGCTTGGATGGCGGACTGGATGGCCGGGACGCACGTGGCGCGGCGGTAGACGGCGTGGAACGGCTCGTAGCCCTCGTCTGTTTTGCCCACTCGCTCCGCTCGGGGTGCTGCGCGAGGGATGACCACGTCCGCTTCTTCCTGGACGAGCAGGCGGGCCGCGGCTTCGAGGAGCGACGCGCTGGCAAAGGGCATGTCGCAGGCCGCGACCGCGACGATCGGGGACGCGGCGGAGGCGAGCGCGGTGTAGAGTCCGCCCAGCGCGCCGCGACCCGCCACGAGGTCCGGGACGAGGCGCAGACCGAGGAAGGCGTAATCGTCGGGATGATTCGTGGTCACGAGGATTTCATCCGCAATTGGGGCGAGTCGCTCGATCACGCGCTGAATGAGCGGGCGTCCGAGAAAAAGTTTGAGGGCTTTGTCTTCGCCCATGCGCGCCGACTGTCCGCCGGCCTGGATCACAAGGCTAAACATGAGGTATATTATACTCATGGCAAACCATGTAGTGACGATTTTAATCGTCAGAACGACTAAAGTCGTTACTACATGGAAACGATTAAACGATTACGTGAGCAAAGGTCGGTTACTACATGGAAACGATTACGTGAGCAAAGGTCGAGATGAGTAACATTGCAAACGTGTTGGATGCGTTGACGCGCAAAGGGGAGTTGTACGAAGCGCGGGCGGATGGCGCGGCGCGTTGTTTCGCCTGCGGGCATCGCTGTTTGATCCGTCCCGGGATGCGCGGCATCTGCCAGGTGCGCTTCAATGAGGGGGGCGTGTTGCGTGTGCCGTTTGGTTACGTGGCCGCGTTGCAGGCCGACCCGATCGAGAAGAAGCCGTTCAACCACGTCCTGCCCGGCGCCAGCGCACTGACGTTTGGGATGCTGGGCTGCGATTTTCATTGTGGATTCTGTTTTACGGGAGATACGGTGGTCATTACCGATCTGGGACCTAAGACATTGGAAGAATGCTTCACGGCTTGCCCTCGCGTAGAGAAACGCCCTGATGGGGAAATTGGAGTTTCCTCCAATCTATCCGCCATTGCCGCCTCCGGGAAATTAAGAAAAGTAAAGGCGGTTTTCAAACATTCGTATTGCGGCCCGATGGCAGTCATTCGCCCTTATTATCTGCCAGCATTGCAATGTACTCCCGACCATCGAGTGTTTGCTACAGACAATGTTTCCCGCGCGCCGGAATTGACAAAAGCCAAAAATCTGACGATCAATCATTATCTGGCTATCCCCCGTAAGTTTGCGTTTTCCTCCCTGCCTGTTATTGATGCTGCGAAGATTTTGGAAAATCACAGAATTGAGTATCAAACTCCGTGGAAGTTATCTGCGGGCGATGTTGAAACCATCATGCAGGAAACCGAAATGGGCAAAACATCGCGGGAAATCGGCTTGAAGTTGGGAAAGGATCCCTCCTATATTCGCCACATTCGCAGTAAATTCCGTCGGGATCGGATCCATGCATCCTACACAGGCCGGGCAATCGCGGAAGGGAATACGATCCGTTTTCCAAACGAACACAGACCTGGTATTCCCGCACAATTCACAGTTAACGAGGATATTGCAAGATTGTTTGGCTTGTATTGCGCGGAAGGTTCGGTCATTAGCGACAAAAACCGTCCAAACAGTTTCTCTGTTGATTTTAGTTTTTCCCTAAAAGAGAAGGATTACGCTGAGGAAGTTAGGGAGAGTCTGAAACGCAATTTCCATCTTGAAGCCAGTATAACGAAGCGGGCTACTGCGCTGGGAGTATCAACAAGCAAGTCTTCCTTTGGATTATTGATGAAATCCCTCGCGGGCGGAAAAGCCTCAGAGAAACGCGTGCCTGCGCCCATCTTCCAATCCAAAGCAGGCATTGTTCAAGCATTCCTCGACGCGATTGTTGACGGCGACGGGCATCGCTTCGAAAATGGAAAAGTCAGCGTTACAACGGTCTCGCACGATCTGGCATACGGGATTGCATGGCTGGCGTTGAAACTGGGATATTTACCCTCGCTCTACGACGCGCGGATGCCTGAAGAGGGTGTGATTCAAGGGCGTCGTGTCCGCCGCTCCCCGCATCAATACACAGTCGTCTGGTATCAGGATAGCGCCGTCCGCCGAAAAATGATAACGACCGATGATTTCTACTTAATCCCCTTGCGTGGTGTCGAAACAGTGGATTTTGAGGGGGATGTGTTCAACATGGAAGTCGAAGAAGAACATAATTACCTGGCAGGTTTTTTTGCCGTCTCCAACTGCCAGAACTGGTTCACCTCCCAGGCCATGCGCGACCCGCATTCAGACGAGTCGGTGAACCTGATTCGAGAAATTACGCCAGCGCAAATGGTGGAAGCCGCAAAGCGAACTCAGGCGTCAGTAATCGTTTCCTCGTACAACGAGCCGCTCATCACCAGCGAGTGGGCCGCCGCGATCTTCAAGGAGGCCAAGTCCGCGGGGTTGAAGTGCGCCTACGTCTCCAACGGCAACAACACGCCCGAAGTGATGGAGTACCTGCGTCCGTACCTCGACGCGTATAAAGTGGACTTGAAGTCCATGAACGATAAGAATTATCGCAAACTGGGCGGCGTTTTGCAGAATACGCTGGATGGGATCAAACGGGCGCGCGAGATGGGTTTGTGGGTGGAGGTGGTGACTCTCGTCGTCCCCGGCTTCAACGACAGCAACGAGGAACTCTGGGAGGCGGCGCGCTTCCTGGCGGGAATCTCCCCTGTCATCCCCTGGCACGTGACGGCCTTCCACAAAGACTACAGGATGACCGATCCCGATAATACAGACGCGCGTACGCTCCAGCGCGCGGCGGATATCGGCCGCGAGGCGGGACTGCATTTCGTTTACGCGGGCAACCTGCCGGGACGCGTGGGCGAGTACGAGGACACGTTCTGCCCGGGCTGCAACCAGCCCGTTGTGCGGCGGAGCGGCTACACAGTGCGCGAGTATCGCATCACGGGGCAGGGGACCTGCGCGCAGTGCGGGATGAAGATTCCGGGCGTTTGGCCGGTGAATCCGGGAGATGTCCCATTGGGCGGATGGGGAATGCCATTGGTGACCGTATAACGCTGGGGACAAAAAAAGAAGAGCCAACCTGCCCAAGATAGGGTACAGATGAGCGCGCCAGCCGCCGCACGCGGGACGGGCGCACCCCGTTTGTGCGCCAGGAACAACTGGCGAGTTGGTTTGAGGTGCCGCAAGAACGGGTCAGCCAGTACACAGGATATTGGCTGAAAGGGGATTGGGCTAATTTGTTGAGCTTGAAGAGCGCCGAGTTGCTGACCGGGGATCTACTTGCCCGCATCGTAAAGGTGTTTGCCAGCTTTCCGCAGTGGGGTCAGGAGCAGGTCTATGCGTATTTACACCAGCACGGGCAAAAGCTCAGGTGGAACAAGCGGCCGAACAAAGCGGCTGGCGGGAGTTGCAAGCGCAGTTGCAGGAACGCTACGAACTGGGCAGTGGCGGCTTTCACTTGCGGGAGCGCTGGCTGCTGGAACAACTCCTGACCCAGGTTCAAAGTCTGCTCGCCCTGCTGGAAAGCGGGGCAGGCGGGTGAAAGGAATCCCGTAGCGTAGATGGCGGTATTCAATCCCATCTACGCTTTTATGGTTTCGCAAAGGCGGTCTATTTCAAAAGTTCTTCCGCGTAATGGCAAGCGACGAAATGGCCTGGGCGCAACTCGCGCAGGGCCGGTTCCTCGACCGAACAGTTCTCCCTCGCGATGGGACAGCGCGGATGGAAGTGACAGCCCGGGGGCGGGTTGATGGCGCTGGGGATTTCGCCGGCCGGCATCAGCTCTTTGCGCCGGTGGCGCGGGTCGGGGACCGGAACGGCTTCCAAAAGGGCGCGCGTGTACGGATGCCCGGAATGTTGATAGACTTCCGCCAGCGTCCCAACCTCGCAGAGCTTGCCCAGATACATGACAGCGATACGGTCACAGACATACTTGGCCGTAGCCAGGTCATGCGTAATGAACAGGTAGGTCAGGTTGAACTCGTCCTTGAGTTTCATCATCAAGTCGAGCAGAAGCGCCCGCACCGAAACGTCGGCCATGGCGATCGGCTCGTCGGCTACGACCAGGTCCGGCGCGGTGACCAGGGCGCGGGCGATGACCACGCGTTGGCGTTGTCCGCCACTGATCTGGTGCGGGAACTTGTTATAAAATTGCTCGGCGGGAGCCAACCCAACTTTTTCCAGAATCTCACAAACAACCTTCTTGACTTCTTCCAGCCTGGTCGTGATATGGATACGCACCGGATGCCCGATGGCCTCTCCCAAAGTCATGCGCGGGTTAAGCGAGGCCAGGGGGTCCTGGAAGATCACCTGCATGCGGGAGCGCAATTTGCGCATGGCTTCAGGGGAAATCGTGCTGAGGTCGGTCCCATCAAAGATCACGCGCCCCTCGGTGGGGTCCAACAAGCGCAGGATCAAGCGTCCCACAGTGGATTTCCCGGAGCCACTCTCACCCGCCAGGCCAAACACTTCGCCTTTGTGGATCGTGAATGAGACGCCATCCACGGCTTTGACGGCCGGGATGTGCCCTCGGTTGAGAATGCTTGCCAGGAATCCGCTTTGAACGGGAAAATGCTTACGCAGGTTTTCAACGCGTACCAGATCGGCGGTCTCGGCGGCCGGGACAGGCGCGGCGGTCTTGTTTTCCATAAGTCTCGGCTCAGGCATGGAGTCCCTCCTGTTTTACGTTGGCCGTCTGATACAACAGGCAGGAGACGAGATGGCCGCCTACGACAGGTTCGAAAGCCGGTTCCCTGGTTCGACAAATATCCATCACAAAGGGACAGCGCGGATGGAAGCGGCAGCCGATGGGCGGATGCAGCAAATTCGGCGGCGCGCCTTCCATCTTGTAAAGCTCACCCTCCTCCAATCGGATGTTGGGGACGGATTTCAGTAGTCCCTGTGTGTAGGGATGTTTGGGATCGGCGAACACGTCATTGACGTCACCCACTTCGGCCATCTTGGCCGCGTACATGACCGCCACGCGGTCCGCGACCTCGGCCACCACGCCGATGTTGTGGGTGATCAGCAGGATGGTCAGGCCGAACTCCTTTTGCAGTTCCTTCAACAGGTCGAGGAACTTGGCTTCCACGATCACGTCGAGGGACGTGGTCGGTTCGTCGGCGATGACCAACTTGGCGCGCAATGCCAGCGCCAGGGAGATCATCACGCGCTGCCGCATCCCTCCCGACATTTGGTGGGGGTACTCGTTTAGACGCTCTCTGCGGATTCCAAGCCGTTCCACCAATTCTTCCGAGCGGGTCCGCGCAGCCGCGCCTGAGGTTTCCGGTTCGTGGGCCTGGATGGTTTCGGTCAAATGATCAAGAATACGTTGGACCGGGTTAAGCGAAGTCATTGGGTCTTGAAAGATCATGCCAATCTCGGCGCCGCGTACGTCCGGCATTTCTCGGTCAGATAGTTTCATCAAGTCGCGGCCATCGAACCACAACTCTCCATTGGCAATGCGAGCCGGGCCGGTGTGCAGGCGCATCAATGCCTTGCCGAGAGTTGATTTCCCACAACCCGATTCCCCCACCAGTCCCAGAATTTCGCCGCGGCGGATGTCAAGGGAAACGTCATCAACAGCTTTGACGATGCCAACGCGAGTCTGATACTCAACGGTCAGGTTTCGAACAGAATAGAGGCTATCGTCGGGCATCAACGTTCTCTCAGTTTGGGGTTAAATATCTCTGTCAGGCCTTCGCCCATCATGGAGAAGGCCAGCACGACCAGCATGATGGCCAGGCCAGGAAAGGTAATCATCCACCAGGCAGTCTGGATGAAACGCTGTCCGCGCGCCAGGTCAATGCCCCAGTCGGCGATCGTCGGCGGCAGGCCCAGGCCCAGGAAGGAGAGCCCGGCCCCGGTCAGGATCGCATCGGCCACGTTGACCGAGAAGATGATCGCGACCGAGGGAATGACGTTCGGGAAGATGTACTTTTGCAGGATTTCCAGATTGCGCGCCCCGATGCTTTTGGCCGCTTCCACGTAAACTTCCTCTTTCACGGAGAGGGTCTGGCCGCGCACGATGCGGTAATACGTTGGGATATACAACACTGCAATGGCGACGATAATGTTGAGCATACTCGGCCCCAGGACGGCGGTGATGGCGATCGCCAGGATCAGGCCGGGGAAGGCGTATAGACTGTCCATTACTAGACTCAACGAGCGGTCGAGCGAGCCGCCGACGAAACCGGCAAAGAGTCCCAGCGGGACGCCCAGGAACAGGGCCACGAGGGAGGAGCTAAATCCAATGATTAAAGCGATGCGCGTACCCCACAACAGACGGCTCAGGACATCCTGGCCGATATCGTTGGTGCCCAGGAAAAAGCCGCCTGCGGTGGATCTTTCGCCAGTGATGCTGGCGCCTTCACGCAAGGTTGGGAACTGGGCTGAAATGGCTTCGAATTCGAGCGACTGAACCACCGCGGCGGTTGCCTTCCCATTGACGACCGCCTGCAAGGCCTCCTCCAGGGTGGCGTAGCGCTCAATGCGCGGCCGCAGACGCAAGCCACCCGGCTCGTTCTTGATCTGATTGTCGATGACCTGGGCCTGCTCGTTCAAGGCGCCGGAGGTCGGTACGCCTTGGACCACCGCAACGATCGGCCGCGGCTGGTCCGATGGGACGGCCAGGTCTATTAATTCATTATCTGGCGAATCGCTTGGCAGGATCAACGCGGGGAGGTCCGGGTGAGCGCCCGGCGCAAGGAAGCGCGGCCCGACCAGATCGTCCGGGCTGTGCGGAGCAAACAAGCCTGGAAACATGGCGACGATGATGAAGCCCAGCACCATCACGGCTGAAATAGTGACGAACCACCAGTCCGCGCCATACCAGCGACGCGCCATAAAGATCCGCCGTATGAATCCAACTCGTTGGAGTTCCGCCTCCCAGGTTGGAGCTTCGGCAGCGACTTCGGGAGGGAGTTCTTGGGTTTCGGTCACGGTTTAGTACCTCACCCGCGGGTCTACAAGAGAGTAGACCACGTCAACCGCCAAGCTAATTAGTGCTACCAGAAGAGCAAACACGGTAATTACACTTTGCACAGCGGTGTAATCACGGGAGGAGATTCGTTCCACCAAATAACTCCCCATACCCGGCCACGAAAAAACCGTCTCCGTCAGCACCGCGCCGGCCAGCAGAATTGCCACCTGCAAACCAATCAGGGTAATGACCGGGATCATGGCATTCTTCAAGGCATGTCCAAACACGAGGACGTGTTCGCGAATGCCGCGGGCGCGGGCCGCGGCGATGTAATCCGCCTGAAGCGTCTCGATGACGTTAATACGAGTCATGCGCACGAACACACCCGACAGAATCAATCCCAATGTGATCGTGGGAAGCACGAGATGTTGCGCTACCGATCCAAATGCCGGCCAATTGCCGGTGATCAAGGCATCCACGGCATATAAGTTCGTAATGTGCTTAATGGTGGTTCCGATCACCGGGTCAATCCGACCGGAAATAGGCAATATGTTTAGTTGAACTCCAAACAGGAGTTGCAGCATCAAACCGAGCCAAAAAATCGGCAACGAATAAATTATCACCGAATAAATGCGCAGAGCATAGTCTGTAGCCCGTTTGCGGCGCGAGGCCGCTAATGTCCCGCCCCAGATCCCGATCACTAAGGCAAAGATCGAGGCTGGGATGACCAGTTCCAACGTGGCGGGGAAGCGTTCACTCATTTCGTCTACGATGGGACGATGTCCGCCCATCAACGAGTTCCCAAAATGCAGTGTGACCATATCTCCCAGGAAGCGGCTATACTGCACGATCAAGGGATCATTCAAGCCCAACTGTGTGCGGATGCGCGCCAGCATCTCTGGCGTTCCCTTTGGCCCCAACGCTGAACTCACCGGATCGCCGGGCAGCACTCGCATCACAAAGAAAACCAGTGTCGCCAGGATAAAGACCATCGGCAGGGTTAATCCGACGCGTGTCAGGATATAGTGGCGCAACCCCGCCGACCCGTGTATAAAGACGTAGGTAAGCAGTAAAAATGCAGGGACGCCAATCAAGAGGGCAATCAGAGTGATGGGGGTCACGGTTCCCTTTGCAAATGAGATATGGAAGGGGCGGGTGTGAACCCGCCCCTAATCTACCTGTGGACGTTACGGGGTCTTAGTGAGTGTGGAGTAGTTGAACTCGATCGTGCCAGCGATGTTCAACGTCTCTGGTGTAGCGTAATGGTCGGAGCCGTGGATGTTATCGCGGAAGACCATATATTCCGGATTGAGGAACAGTGGCACTGTCACCACCAGGTCAGCGTAGATGTCCTGCACCTGCTTGTAAAGATCGGCGCGTTTGGTCAAATCGGTCTCGATGTCCGCTTGCGTCATCAGATCAAGCAACTGCTGGGCCTTGTCATTGATCGGCTCGCCGTAGTCGGTGCCCTCCTTGGCAAGCGATACATTGGTACCTAAACCACCGTTGTAAACGAACGGGTCCAAATAGTTGGACGGATCCGGGTAATCATAGAACCATCCCAGCACGCCCACAGCATAGGCCTCGCCGCCGGTCAACGCGGCAACGTAAGTGCTCCATTCCTGGCTTTGCAGGGTGACTTTGATGGCGCCGGTTGCTTCCATTTGTTTCTGGATCACCTGCATCCAGGCGGCGGTCGCTGCGCCGTAGTGCTCGGGCGGGTACCACATTTCAAGTTGGAGTGGATTGGCCTCGGTGTAACCGGAAGCGGCCAGGTATTCCTTGGCCTTATCCAGGTTCGGCGAGGCGTACATGGTGTCGAAGGATTCGCTGGCGCCCAAGAATCCGGGCGGGACCATAGAATATATCGGGTTGACCTGGCCGCCGAAGACCGTATCGGCGATCTCGTTGCGGTCAACGGCCGAGGCAATTGCCTTGACAACGTTCGGATCGTCAGCGGGGGCCTTGGTGTGGTTGAGGATCAGGTAGCGGATCGAACCGCCGTTGATGGTGCTGGCTGTTATGCCGGCAACACTTTGCAACTGGGCGAACAACTCTGGCCCGAGGAAGCGCCAGGCGATGTCAATCTCGCCATTTTGAATGGCCAGGGCTTCTGTCTGCGGGTCGGCGAAGTCGCGGACGATAATGCGCTTGACCTGCGCTGGGAGCGTACCGGTGTAGTAGGGGTTCGGCTCCAGGACGATCTGCTCGCCCTGAGTGTACTGCGAAATGAACCAGGGTCCCGTGCCGTAGATGGGTGCCGCTGGGAACAATTCGCATTTATCAGCCGGGAAGTTGTTGGGGTTTGCTGGAGTGTAAGTAGCGCTGGCCAGGATTTGCAGGAAGTAGGCCACCGGCGCCTTCAAGGTGAAGACGATGGTCTTGGAATCGGGCGCTTCGACACTCGCCAGATACGGGGTCGCCAGCGCATCCGCCACGCCGTTGGGGCAGGTTGGGCCGACGGTGAGCAGGCGGTTGATGCTGTCCGCGTAGATTTGCGCGGTCAGGTCGGTGCCGTCGCCGAATTTGATGCCGTCACGCAAGGTGAAGGTGTAGGTCAACCCATCAGCCGAAATCTCGGGCATACCGGCGGCTAGGGCAGGCATAAGCTCATCGCTTGTGCCCGGTTTCCACTTGAGCAGACCCTCGTTGATGTTCTTGATCAATTCCCAGTCACGAGCGGAATAAGCGTCCGCCGGGTCGAAGCTGGCAATTTTATCGGTCGTGCCGATGATGATCGTATCGGCCGGGGTACCGGCGGGCGCTTCGGTTGGGGCCTCGGTCGGCGCTTCGGTAGCGACGGGCGCCTCGGTCTGGACGGGTGCCGTGGTCGGGGCCGCGGTCGGCGTTACTTGTCCGCAGGCTCCCAGGATCATGCTCGCCATGATCAGGAAACTGGTCAGAAGGAACCATTTTTGGGATTTCATTACTCTCTCCTTAGTTGTTGGGAAATTAGGAATCAGGTACAGACAAATTCGTTAGTTAAATTGGTGTTCGGGCCTCCTTTCTGTTGCAATCGCTTTATGGATAGGCTGTTATTATAAACCTCGAATTCGGCGTGTCAAGCCGCTGTGGGAGGCATTCATCAAACCGCGAGGTTTCCCGCAGGAGTGGCTGTCACACGGGAACGGCGGCCCTGGATTGTCAGGGCACAATCACAGAAGCCATCCCCAACATTGCCAATCCCCCAAAGATGATCAGCGCCGCGGACGCGCCGAGCACCACGTCGCGGCCCTCGCGCCGGTCCACGAGGCGAAGCAGGGGGTAGAGTCTCTCCACCTCCCAGAGCGGGCCGGCAAACCAGGCGAAGACCAGCCCGCCCAGCAGGCCGCCGATGTGTCCCCAGTTGTCAATCAGCCCGCCGCTGGAAAAGCCGATGAACAGGTTGATGGCCGCCACCGAAATGACATTTCCCATGGCCCGTTTGGATTCTTCGCCGAACAGTTTGCGGTTCTGGTAGAGGAAAATCCCCTCGGCCGCGATCAGCCCGAAGATGGAGGTGGAGGAGCCGACGGAGAGTCCGCTCGTGAAAAGGAAGGACAGCACATTGCCCGAAAAGCCTGCCAGCAAATATAAGATTATGAAGCGGACGTGTCCAAAACGGCGTTCCAGCCCGACGCCAAAAATGAACAGCGCGTACATGTTGAAGCCAATGTGCAGGATGGAGCCGTGCAAAAGTATCGGCGTGATCAGCCGCCAGAGTTGCCCCTGGCGGATCAAGTCACCGGATTTGGCGCCCAGCGCGATCGGCAGGTCGTAGCCGAAAATGAATTGCGAGGCCATCTGAAGCAGGTAAACGAAGGTCGTCAGCCCGAGGATGGCGTAGGTGACGCGCGGCGGCGCGGACGGGAGCCGGAGGGAGATGGACCCCTGGGTGGGCGCGGCCGGCCCGAGGTCGGGGGAGGAAGCGGGGAAGTCGGTCACAGAGTCACCTGGCGCGGTTTCACGCGATGATGTTCTGCGGCGATGATGGCGCGGATGGTGTCCACGGTTTCGTCGAGATGGAAGTCGTGGTTGACGATAACGTAGTCGAAGGCTTCGATGCGCTGGAGTTCCTTGCGGGCGGTGGCGATGCGGAGTTTGAGTTCGGCGGAGGTTTCGGTCCTGCGCCTCTCGAGGCGGCGCACCAGTTCATCCTCGCTTTCGGTGGTGAGGAAGATGAGCAGGGCTTCGGGCGCCAGTCTGCGGATGGTCTCCGCGCCCTGCACGTCGAGACGCATGATCACGTCCTTGCCGCTGGCGAGGGCGTCGCGCACCTGTTTTTTGGAATTGCCTTTGTAATCGCCGTAAACGACCGCATGTTCGAAAAACTCATCGTTATCAATCCTGCGCGCAAATTCTTCCTTCGAGACGAACCAGTAGTCCCTGCCATCTACTTCATTGGGACGTTTGGGGCGGGTGGTGGCCGTGACGACAAAATGGAACGGCAGGCCGCGCTCTTTCATGCGCTGGAGCACGGTGTCCTTGCCCACGCCGGAGGGTCCGGAGATGACGATCAGCAGGGGGCGGGGATGCGGCAGGTCGAAATGATTTTCGGGTGGCATTGGGCTATTGTACCTGAAAGAGGCGGGATGCGGCTGGTAAGAGCCAGTGATCAGTCATCAGTGAACAGTAATCAGTCCTCACTGAAAACTGATTACTGCAGGACTTACGCAACATAGTTAATTCACCAGGGATGAACGGGGATGAACGTTTGGTACGATTGCACTTAAGCGTGTCCAGTTTTTTATCCGCGAATTCACGCGAATTTTCGCTAATCTAAAACCAATTCGCGCAGATTTGCGTAGATTAGCGGATGGTTTTTGCGCCTGTGAAAAGCCGCCACGTTTAACTGTAGCGACGCCGAACGTTTGTTTATCCACAAAAACGTATCCTCTCAATATTTTGGGGCGAGATCAGACTTCCGAAGTCTCGGAGACTTCGGAAGTCTCCACTGCCCCAACTTTTTGAGATGATACACAAAAACCATGTTTATCTTCGTTTATCCCCGGTTTAATATTAGGTTTTGCGTAAGCCCTAAATGGTTTTGTGCCACATCGTACTCGCAGAGTATTCGCACATTCGCGCAATTCGCGTTAAAATACGGTCATGCCAACTTATGACTTCATCTGCAATGATTGCCACCAGCGTTTCGACGTGTTTATGACCTACAGCGAATACGGGACGCGCCCCGTGGCCTGCTCCCAATGTGGAAGTAAAAACGTCCGCCGACGGCTGACACGCGTCCGCATCGCAAAATCGGAAGAGTCGCGCCTCGATTCGCTCGAAAGCGGTCTCGGCGGCATGGAAGGCCTGGAAGACGACCCGAAGGCGCTTGGCCGCATGATGCGAAAAATGGGGAAGGAAATGGGTGAAGACCTGCCGCCCGAATTCGATGATGTGACGGACCGCCTTGAAGCGGGGCAAAGCCCGGAGGAGATCGAATCCGCCATGCCCGATTTGGGCGGAGACATGCCCGGCGGTATGGGTGGGGAAGAGGACTTTTAGCCGCAGGTTTCACGGATTGGAATTAAAACTCCGTGTTAATCCGTGCGAATCCGTGGCAAATGGTTGGCCGCATTTGAGCGCGGCGCGACCGTGAATTGCGGGAACGGAACGAAAGCCGGTTTATTTCGAGTAAAATATAAACCTGTTGAACGCTCTCCACTTTTTACAGGAGGCCGAGATGGATGTTCCGATCATTGAAAAAGTCGTTGCTCAAATGAAGAATCTTCCCCAGGAACTGCAATGGCGGGTTTGGGAATTTACGCGCACCCTGGCAGTGACTACGCCTCAGGGGACTTCTGGCGTCCAATTGTTGCGATTTGCAGGGTCCATTCCGCGTGATGATGTAAAGGTAATGAAGGAGGCCATCGAACAGGGTTGCGAACAGGTGGACGGCAATGAGTGGTAAATGCCTGCTAGACACCAATATCGTCATTGCACTGTTCGCGAATGAAGATGGAGTTAAAGACAATCTTGCCAAAACGGACGAAGTATTCGTTTCGAGCATTGTGATTGGCGAACTATTCTTTGGCGCGCATAAATCGGCGCGCACAAAGGAAAATATTACTCGCATTAATGAATTTGCCGAAAGCAACATTGTGCTGGCCTGTGATGCAGGAACGGCCAGTTTTTACGGGGAAATTAAAAACGCCCTTCGATTGAAGGGGCATCCAATCCCTGAAAATGACATCTGGATTGCAGCGATCGCCCTACAGCATGGTTTGACATTAATCTCGCGTGACGCTCATTTCAGCGAGATCGAAAACCTGGAAGTATCGAAATGGTAAATCGCCCTGCCTGAACTTCCCAAGCAGATGGCGCATTTTGAATCCCCGTGAAATCAGCGGGCTTTTTCATCCCTTTTATCCGTGGAGAACATGAAAACAAAACACTGGCTCGTCTTCATTACCCTCGGCCTGATCTGGAGCTCCTCCTTCCTGTGGATCAAGATCGGCGTGCAGGAAATTGGTCCCATGGCGCTGGTGGCCTTCCGCATGTTATTCGGCGCGCTGGCCGCGGTTGCAATTGGCGCGTTCCAAAAAGTCAACTGGCCGCGCGACCGCAGGACCTGGTTGATCTATGCCATCCTCGGTCCCGCCAGCCTGGCCATCCCGATATTCTTCATCTCGTGGGGCGAGCTGACCATCGACTCGGCGGTCGCGTCCATCCTCAACGCCACGGTGCCGCTCTTCACCATTGTCATCGCCCACTTCTGGTTGCACGACGATAAAATGACCGTTCAAAAAGTGCTCGGCCTGCTGGTCGGTTTCGCGGGCGTGGTCATCCTGTTGAGCGAGGACTTGTTCGCGGGCGCGCACAGTTCCGCCATCGGGCAGGCGGCGGTGATCCTGGCCGCGCTCTTCTACGCGGGGAGCGCGGTGGGTGCGCGTAAATTCACCCAGCATGTGGATGGCATCGCGCGCGGCGCCATGCCGCTGATCACCTCCGCCATCCTCATGTGGATCGCCGCGCCCCTGCTGGAGAAACCCTTCCTCGTCCCGGCCCTGCCCATCACGTGGATCGCGGCGCTCTGGCTGGGTGTGCTCGGCTCCGGCCTGGCGATGATCATGTTCTATTACCTCATCCACGAGGTCGGCCCGACGCGCGCCTCGCTCGTCACCTATCTCTTCCCGCTCGGCGGTGTGATCCTCGGCGTGATCTTTCTCGATGAGCATCTCTCGTGGCAATTGCTGGCCGGCACTGCGTTGATCGTTTCGAGCCTGGCGGTTGTAAACTGGCGAAGAGCCGGTAATCAGTGATCAGTGATCAGTAATCAGTGTTCAGTAATCAGTCAACACACTGATGACTGATTACTGATGACTGATAACTATTCTCTATTCTCTATTCTCTGCTCTCTACTCTCTCCCTATGAAAAACTTTCACTCTGGCTTCATCGCCATCATTGGCCGCCCCAACGTGGGCAAGTCCACGCTGGTGAATGCCCTGCTCGGGCAAAAGGTCGCGGCGGTCTCGCCCAAAGCGCAGACCACGCGCCGCCGCCAGCTGGGCATCCTCACCACCGAAACCTATCAGATGGTTTTTGTGGATACGCCCGGACTGCACAACCCGCGCCACAAACTGGGCGAATATTTAAACCAGGAAGCGCGCGACGCGTTGGACGGGGTGGACGCGGTGCTCTGGCTGGTGGACGCGACCACCGACCCGACCGAGGACGACGAGCGCATCGCGTCGCTCCTGCCGCTTCGGACTCCGCTCGTGCTGGGTCTCAACAAAATAGACCTGGTCCCGGCCCCGGCGTTGGACGCGCGTCGGGAGGCGTACCAGGCGCGGGTCACGCGTGAGGCGCACACCGTCAACCTGTCTGCCACGCGCGGCGACGGCCTGCCCGACCTGCTGGCGTTGCTGACAACCTTCCTGCCCGTCCGCGAACCCGAGTTCGACGCGGAGCAGGTCACCGACCTGTACGAAAAAGAGATCGCCGCAGACCTGATCCGCGAGGCCGCGCTGTTGAAGTTGCGCGAGGAAGTGCCGCACGGCGTGGCCATCCGCATTGACGAGTTCAAGGAACGCGAGAATGGCATGGCCTACATCGCCGCGACGCTGTTCGTGGAACGCGAGTCGCAGAAGGGCATCGTCATCGGCGAGGGCGGGAAGATGCTCAAGGCCATCGGCTCGGCGGCGCGGGCGGAAATCGAAGCCATGGGCGGGCGGCGCGTGTTTTTGGAATTGCGCGTCAAGGTGTTGAAAGACTGGCGCAACGACGAGGAGTGGTTGCGGCGGTTTGGGTATAAGTTGAAGAAGAAGAAAGAAGGAAGAAGAAAGAAGTGAGAAGTAAAGTGACAATCACTCGAGGTGGTTGTCACTTTTTTTTATTTCAGTAGGTCACAGGTTTCATCCGTCATTGCGAGGAGGGCGATCTTCCCGACGAAGCAATCCCCGCGTCGTGGAGGAGATTGCTTCGCATCCTTCGACTTCGCTACGCTCCGCTCAGGACGCTCGCAACACTTGCACCGCACTGCGTTCCCTGGCACCGCCCGCCAGGGCAGGTGTGGTGCAGTGCAGGTGTGACGGTATGTTAGGAATGGTTTGAATCGAAACTGTGATTTACTGAATTTACATTCCCATTACACCCTCTCAACATTCCATGAACCTGCATCCATACAATGGGGATAACTGGAGATACCCATGAAACGACTGCTTATCTTTTCCCTGCTCTTTTGCTTTGCCTGCGCGCCGCTCCCGCCTGCGCCGCAATCGTCCGTTCCAATCGCGGCAACGCCGATATTTACTGCAACGACTGAAGCAACCGCGGCATCCCTCAGTGCGCCCGCCGAGGATTATGTCACTTTCTCCATCAACATTCAGGATTTCAGCCATCCCGCCGAGTCTGCTGCGCTGTTGAATCGCATCCTCGACCTGCACGAGGAGACGGGTGTGCCTGTGGACATCTACCTCACGGATGTGATGGCGCGTATTTACGCGGAGCAATTCCCCACGCTGGTGGAACGCCTGCGGACCTCGCCCGTGGCCGCGGTCTCCTATCACGACCGCGCGCCGCGGCCCTACGTCAACAACTATGACTGGCTTGGACTCGGGGATATGTCCGCGCAACAACAATACGAAACCGTCATGCGCTATGAGACACATGCAGTGGATCCCGTCACCGGGCAGACCACCGAGGAACCGGGCGGCTATCAATATGTGGCAAGCCTGATCGGCTACCCGCCCTACGCGGCATCTTCCCTCACCGGCGGGGCGCTGGATCAGGCTGTGACGCGCGTCTTTCGCGAACTCGGCGCGCGCCTGACAGTGGTACATGGCCGCGCCACTGATCTCGGCGAAAAGAAGGACGGCCTGTACGTCCGCCCGGAGCATTTCGATTACATGCTCTTCCAGCACGCGGGCGAAGACGCGGTCGCCTCGTTCGAGTCCGCGCTGACACAGGCGCGCGCCTCAGGTGGGCAGTCGCCATATTTTGTTGGTGTAAAGATGCACGATAACGATTTCTTCGCGACGAAGTCTGCCTGGACAACCGTCTATATGAACAGCGGCAAACGCCCAAACTGGGACCCCACCCTCAGCGCGCCGCTGCTCTCGCCCGCGGAACAGGACGCCATGTGGACGATCTATGAGCAAACGGTCCGCCATGTCGCCTCGCAACAAAACCACATCACGCCCGTCAACCTGCCGATGATTTTACAAATGCTCACACAATAGGAGAATTGGATTATGAAACCGATCCGCTTGATTTTTGCCATCCTGATCTTTCTCGCCGCTTGCGGTCCGCTCGCCTCGCCCCAATCCCCGCCGACAGTTGCTCCCGCTACACAGGCGGTTTCCACCACGGAGGCCGCGTCCGTCGCCCCCGCGGCCACAACGTTGTACATTTCCGCCACCATGCACATCGAATCGAAATTTAATTCGTGGCCGCAGGATACCGAATCCTTCCTCGCCTTCCTCGATCAGACGTCCGCCGCAGGCCTGCGCTGGTCAATCGGCGGCGACATTGGCTGGCTGGAAGGCGACCCACGCGCGCAGGAGATCGTCCAGCGTTCCGCAGCGCTGGGTGTGCAGTGGGATGTCCACGCGCACAAGCAGGAAGAACTGGCAAAAGTCGCATCCATCCTCGCCGCATGGGGCGTCACGCCGACGGGCGTGGTTAGCGGATTGTTGATCGCCGATCTGGATTCCCTGCGCCAGCCGTTGACCTATCAGGGTTACACGTGGACGCCGCAGATCATCTGGGGAGGCGTGGAATGTCCGGGACACGGCGATGGCTGTGACGATCTTTCGGTGAGCCTGTACCGTCCCGCCAGCAGCGCGCAATACAAAGTCCATGATCCCAATGGCAATCTGATCACCGTCGGCGGCGGGAGTCACAATCTTGCAGACGGCGAGGCGCTCGCGGCCACGATCGCCAACGGTCAGTACAGCGCCCCGGTGATCGGGTACACCCTCATGGTCGAGCCAGAGACGTTGCGGATCGTCAAGTCCGCGACGGAGGATGTCAACGTCATCCTGGCCTTCGCGGCGCGCGTCGGGCAGGTTTCCTTCGTTCGCTTCGCGACGATTGAAGAGACCGCACAGGCCTGGGTCGCGGCGGGAGGCGTCCCCATCCAAATTGAGCAGTGAGTCGGTTTGGGGATACAATTAAGAGGAGACATTGCATGGGCAGACAAATGTCCGCCCAACTTCTGCAGTCGGAGGGCGATATGTACTTTTTGCTGGCCGCGTTCGTTTTTGCCGCGCTGACCGCGCTGGCGGTATGGAAGCCCAATCGAAAATTGGAGTTCGTTGCCAAGCCCGCGGTGATGGCGGCGCTGTTGGCGTACTTGTGGACTTCCACCGGGTTGCAGGGCGCGCCGCTGTGGTTCGGCTTGGGGATGCTTTTTTCACTGGCGGGGGACGTGTTCCTGCTGTGGCTCGACCGCTTCTTTATCTTCGGGCTGGTGTCTTTTCTGATCGGACACATCGCCTACATCATCGGGTTCAACTTGCCCGCCTCGCCCCTCTCGCTGTGGGGATTTTTGCTGGCGGCGATGATCGGGCTTGGCGGGGCGCGCCTCATCCGGCGGATTCTGTCCGCGCTGGCCGAAAAGGGACCGGCGCGCTTGCGCGTCCCGGTGGCGGTTTACGGCGTGGTCATCTCGTTGATGTTGCTCTCGGCCATGCTCAAACTCACCGACATGGGCTGGAACGCGAACGCGTCCCTGCTGGCGGCGCTGGGCGCGTTCCTGTTCTATTTATCCGACATCGTGCTGGCGTGGAATAAGTTTGTGACCCCCATCCGAAACGGGCGCGTTCTCAATATCGTTCTCTACCACCTCGGACAGATTTGCCTGGCCGCGGGCGTGGTGATGCAATTTAAACCGTAGGGGCAGACCTATGTGTCTGCCCTGTCAGTCTGGGCGGACATACCAGTAGGGGCAGACCTGTGTGTCTGCCCTGTCAGTCTGGGCGGACATACAGGTCTGCCCCTACTCGATTAATCCCCGGCGATTTTCAGGTTGCCGAAGCGGGCTGTCGTTGGGCCGAGGTAATGTCCCAGGAATCCGGTCTCGGAACTCCAGCGCACGTCCGCGAGCGCGTCGAGGTAATTGCCGATCAACTGTCCGCCTTTGAAGGGCTTGCGGACCCCGTTTTCCACGAGGTAGCCGAGACGGATCTCGGTGGCAAAGTCGCCGGTGATGTTATCGGGATTGAACCAGGAGAACAGGGCGATCTCCACATACGGCTTGGACATCAGCGAAGCGGCATCCCATTTTCCCGGAGGCAACTCCACACCGCCGAACGCGCCGGTGGGGGAGAGTCCCAGGTAATCAGCGTAGCGCTGACTGGCGCTGAAGTTGACCAGCATATTATCGCGGATGAGTTCGACTCGTTTTGCAGGCTGGCCTTCCTCGTCGAAGCGGTTGGAGGCAATCCCAAACGGAATGCAACGGTTCGCCCAAACCGTGAGCGGATCGCCTGTCACTTCGCCGCGAAATACAGATTGCCCGATTTCCCAGTTGGAAACCTTGGCGTATTTGGCGGAGGCGGAACCAAGCGTTTGCAGGACGCCGGCCGTCAAGTGGTCGCCGGCGACGAACGTCACCAGGGCATTATCGCGCAGAACGACGGGTCCTTGCCAGTTGGAGGGCGGGCTGGCCTCCATCAGGTCCAGAGTGAGGCGTGCGTTATGGTCAACTTCTACTTGGACGTTAAGATCGGACGCGCGCCGCCTGCCAAATTCCCGGAACGTCTCCACTTCGCGGTCGCCCTGTTTGCTCTGCAGGACAAATTCGAGATTGACATTGGTCATCTCCTGCTCTGCGTCCACGCCGCGGCTGTTCACGTGGCGGATGGTGTTCACTTCCGCAAACCCTTCCGCGGACGTGAGGCGCACCTCGCCATGTTTGGACGCCGCGGCCAGCATCCCGTCTGTGACGTTCTTCAACGCGCCCAGGGAATCTTTTTTCAAGTCCTCGTCCAGCAGGGGAACGTCGGGAAGCGGCGCCGGGGCGGGGAGCGAATGCACGGGGTTGGCAACCAGCCCGGCCACGAGGGACGCTTTATCAACCGCCGCCTGAACGTTCCCGCCGGGGAGCATCGAAATTTCGCCCACTCCCATTCCCGGCTTTCCATCCGGGGCGGTGGTCTGGCGGAACACTTCGATGCGATATCTTTCATCATCCACCGCGCGCTGTGCTTCCACCTGGTGTCCCACCAGGTAGACTTGCGCCTCACGGGTGATGATGTGTCGCACGGACCAGCCTGCCAGTTCACTGCGCGCTTTGAGCGCCTGCGTAATTTTATCGAGCATCATCCCAGCCTCGCTTTCATCAGCAAATGCGGCCCACCGGAGGCGACCGCGATCAATTCCTTGTGACCCTTGCCGCATCCGCCGCCTTCCAGCGCCAGTTCGGATCCCACCGCGGAGATGCTCTGCAACACATCCGGGACGTAGCCCGATATCCCGATCGGCGCGAAGACCCGCTCGGTGATCTTCCCGCCTTTGATCTCGTGCCCGTAATGGCAGGTGACCTGGATGCCCCAGCCTTGCGGGTCTTCCATGCCCGACGACCATTTGTCGAGGTAGATGCCGTGATCCACCTGCGCCAGCATGTCTTCCAGCGAGGAGGAACCGGGACCGAAAAAGGTGTTGCTCATGCGCGCATACGCCTTGCGGCTGTAGTCCTGGCGGCGGCCGTTGGCGGAACGCGGGATGCCCAGCGCGGTGGCCGAATAAAAGTCGGTGATGCCGCGCCGGAAGGCGCCGTTCTCCACGATCTGTGTGGGACCCGCCATGAGGCCTTCATCATCGAAAAAGTAGGAGCCGTAGGCCCCGGCCCGGCTTGGGTCGTCGTAGATATTCACCAGCGGGGAGGCAACCGTCCGGTCAACGAAATGAGCCGCCCGGGCGCGTTGTTTCAGGAACATGTCCGTTTCCACGCCATGCCCGAAGGATTCGTGGCAGATCACCCCGCTGACTCCCGGCGCGGAGACGACCTGGTATTCGCCCGGCTCGATCCGCTCCGCGCCCAGCAACGCCACCGCGGAAGCGATCACTTTGCGGACCTCCTCGTCGCTGAATTCCAGCGCTTCCCATCCCGCGCTGGCGCCTTTGCTCTTCCAGTTGTAACGCACCTGCCCGTCTTCCCCGGCGACAAAAACAAAAAGATACAGGATCACGCGCTGGACGCGTTGGGCTGTGTCCGTGCCGCGATCGGCGAAGACGGAATGTTCGTTTGATTCCCGATAAAGGATTTGAACGTTGACGATGCGCGCATCCAGCCCTTTGGCGCGGCGATGGAGTTCGCGGCAACGGTCGAGTTTTTCCTGAACCGTCAGGTCGAGCGGGTCTATCCGGACCTGGGTGGCGAAGTCGCCGCTCCGGGACGGCACATCCTGGGGGATGTATTTACCAGATTGCAGTCCTCGGACGAGTTCCTTCGCCGCTTTTTGAACGTCAGCCTGGGAAAAGCCCCCGACCGCGCGTTCGTGCATGGTCAGGCCGTCGAACGCGGACAGGACCGTCCCGGCGTACGGCGGCCGCTCGGTGACGCGCTCCTCACGGTTGTTCACAACGATCTCGAGGCTGTGCCGGTTGGAGAGCAGGACGGAGAAATAGGGCGCGCGCTCCTGTCCCTGCGCGACGATAGCCGGCAGGGACGGGCGCAATTCTGCCATGGCTGGAGGCAACTTTAAGTCTGTCATTGTTACTCCTTTATACCGGAAGTTGGTTCGAGTATATCTGAGATTCGTGAAATTTTTAATTATTGTGTTTTCAGCGGCCCGAAGCCCTCGCCCAGCGCCTCGTGCGCGACGCCGATCACCATGAACGCGGACGGGTCCGCCTCGTGGACGATGGCCTTCACCTGCGCGATCTCGGCGCGGTTGACCACGCAATAAAGCACGGGACGTTCCTCGCCCGTGTACGCGCCCTTGCCGGAGAGGAAGGTCACGCCGCGCTCCAACTCGACCAGGATCTCGTCGGCGATCTCCTGCGGCTTCGATGTGACGATCATCGCCGTGCGGACGGTGCCGCCGCCTTCGAGCGTGGTCTCGGCTACCAGCCCGCTGACGTAGAGGGTGATGATGGCGTAGAGGGCCTCCTTCCAGCCGAAGACGAATCCCGCCGCCAGGACGACGAGCGAATCCACCATCAGGTAACTCTGCGTCATCGGGACGCCGCGCCAGTGGTTGAGGATGCGCGCCAGAACGTCGGACCCGCCCGAAGTCCCGCGCGCCCGGTACACGAGTCCGTAGCCGGCACCGCTGACGACCGCCCCGTACAGCGAGTTCAGCACGATGTCGTCGGTCAATCCATGTTGAGGAAAGAAAGGGAGGTAAAGCAAAAGGTCGGTCGCCAGCGAGAAAGTGACCACCGCCAGCGCGGTCCGCACGGCGAAGCGATGCCCGCCGAGGAAACGCCAGCCGAGCAGGAACAGGGGGATGTTGCCGATCAGCACCATCACGCCGATCGGCCAGCCGGTGTAATGATTGATCAACTGCGAGATGCCGCTCACGCCGCCCGAAGCCAAATTGGCCGGGACGAGGAACATCCGCAACCCCGCCGCCTGGATCAGCGCGCCGAGGATGATGAGAAGATAATCGCGAGTTTGCGGCCAGATTTTTTTGAGGGAAGTCATAAGCAGATTATAACTGTACCCCCTCCCTACCCTCCCCCATTTTCGGAGAAAATGGGGGAGGGCAGGGAGGGGGTTGCTACTTGATCTCGTACGTCATGCTGACGGTCACGGTCAGCGTCATCTGACCCGGCTGGATCGGCACGGCCGCGGCTTCCGCCCCACCGCCGCCGCCTTTGCCGAACCCGTCCATGACGGGAGAGGACGTCGCCTCATAGAACGAGACGCTGGTGATTTCGCCCAACGTCACGCCTGCCACAGCGGCCAGTTCCTGCGCCTGCGTCTTGGCATCCTGTACCGCCGCGTCGCGGGCTTGCTTTATGGCGGCGGTTTTGTCGGCCACGTCGAACTGGATGCTGTTGATGTTGTTGGCGCCGGCCTTGACGAGCGTATCCAGCAGACTGCCCAGGCTCTCCAGCTTGCGGACGGTCACGTAGACGGTGTTATCCACAGAGTAAACCTTCACACCGCTGGGCTGGCCGGTTAAGGGGTCGTACTTATCCTGTTGCCAGATGCTGAAGTTGGTGGTGCGGATGTCCTTCTCGTCAATGCCGGCCTTCTTGAGGGCTTCGAT
>Ga0210029_1000544_pt1 | contig 24207 bp, 25 predicted proteins | sample CryGeymeta201521_FD_183985 | JGI IMG/M metagenome (GOLD analysis project Ga0210029, IMG submission 183985) | Groundwater microbial communities from Crystal Geyser aquifers in Utah, USA - Crystal Geyser metaG 2015-21 (SPAdes) (version 2) | ecosystem: Environmental > Aquatic > Deep subsurface >... | reverse complement strand
TAGAAGCTGCAAGAACTGGAAAAATCGGTGATGGTAAAATATTCATAAGCGATGTTGAAAAAATCATTCGTATAAGAACTGGTGAAACAGACGCGGAAGCTGTCTAATTTTATTTTATAAGAGCGAAGTAATTTCGCTCTTTTCAAAAAACTGTTTTTATGAGTGAAGTAACTTCATCTAATAGTACTTTTTATCATAGTTGAATGGAGATATCGCATCTTTAAACAGACAAAGATTCATATCGGCTTCACTTAAAATTATATCTGTTTGATTTATCTTCCAATCAATGTTCAAATCTTTGTCATCAAATCTCACACCAACACTTTGCCCTGCTGCAAAATATCTATCTATCTTTATATTTACAATAGCTTTATCACTTAGAACTGAAAAACCATGTAAAAACCCTCTTGGGACAAATAGCTGTTTATTTTCTACACTATCAAGCTCTACGCAAACAACTTTTCCAAAAGTAGGACTTCCAACTCTAAAATCAACTGCTACATCTAAAATCTTACCTTCTAATACACTTACAAGTTTTGATTGAGCGAAATCCAAAGTATTTGCATGAAGTCCTCTTATTACTCCATATTTACTATGAGAGATGTTATCTTGGCAAAATTTTACATTAAAGCCCAAGAAGTCATCAAAAGATTCTTTTTTGAAAGCTTCAAAGACTAAGCCACGATTATCTTCATGTAGTATTGGTTCACATAGTATAAGTTCAGGAATATCTAATCTTGTATAGTACATTACTCAAACTTATTCTTACTATCTACAAACTTCATTACACCGTAAAGTAACACTAAACTAAGAATAAAACTGATAGCCACATTTGATATAAAATAGACAAATGCAAATAGCACACTATTTACAGCAAGTGCATAAAGCGTCACTTTACTATGACTCCATCCAGCTTGCGTAAGTCTTTGATAAGCATGTTTTCTATGTGCCTGACTTAGCTTCTCTCTCTTTAACTTTCTTCTAAAGAGTGTCAAAGTTGCATCAAACCAAAAAAGTCCAAAGAGTATGATCCAAATCCACATGCCAGAAGGTTCACCGTTTGCATAGTAGATAGTAAATATCGCAACATTGTACCCAAGAAGCGTACTACCGACATCTCCCATAAATATCTTAGCCTTATGCCAGTTCCAAACTAAAAAGCCTAAAACCGCTGCAATCAAAACCAAAAAGTGACTTCCACCAAAAAGTAAAAACCCAGCAACTCCAAGAAAAACCGCTTCACTCCCTGCATATCCATCTATACCATCTAAAAAATTATAGAGATTTATGAACCAAACGATTGTCAAAAAGGCAAAGATATTAGTAATGAAAGGGTTCTCAATAACAATAAAAAAAAGTTCAATCTTTTCTAATCCACCTAAAAAGTATAATCCTGCAATTGCAACTAAAGCTTGAGTAAGTAATCTGATTTTTGGAGTGAGATCATACAAATCATCAACATATGAGACTAGTGAAATAGCGATACCAACTAACAATGCATAGTATAAAGAGATATTAATATCATCTGTAAAATAGAGATATGTTATTCCAATAAACCAAGTAATAGCGATAGCTATACCACCACCATGAGGAATTGGAGTTGTGTGAGAACTCCTATCAGTCACTTTTGCAACTAGTGATTTTTTTATGGCATAATTTTTCATAAGGTATGTAAGTAAAAATGATCCTATAAAAAATGGCAAATATATCAACTTTTTCCTTTAATAATGATTTCAAAGATCCCTTTTAAAGAGCCTATTCCATAAGAAAAATGAAGTATAAAATAACCTATCAAAATATTAAATGCTAAACTCACAACTTTTTTAATTATCAGTGCTCTCAAAAATAGTGTTAAAGAGTACCCTAAAAAAATCAATCCAAATAAATAAAAAAACTCTTCCCTAAAATATCCTAACACAAGAGTTACAATTAAAGACAAACTAAAAAATAATGGTACCACATGTCTAATACTTATATTTTTTAAACTATTTGCAAAATAAGAAGATAATATCACCCATCTGCCAGTTTCAAATCGATTGTTGAAAAAATCTCTATATTTTTCTCGTGGATAATATATACATTTTATATCGGGTACTAAATATATTTTTCCATGACTTTTTTTCAACCTTTTATTTAATTCTAAATCTTGTGTTCTAATCAATCTTTCATCATACAAACCAATTTTATCAAATACTTCTTTTTTGTAAAATCCAAAAGGAACTGTATCTACTTCCAATGGTTCTTTTACACCGATTCTAAAAAGAGAATTACCAACTCCAAATTTATCTGACATTACAAATTGTATAGCTTTGGCAGTATTTGTTTGAGATTTTATATCTGTAATACAAACTGCACCTACATTATCTGCATCAAGTTTTTGACTCCACTGTAAAAGTTTCGATATATAATCAGGAGGATACTTCGCATGTGCATCTAACCTACATATATATTCACCTTTTGCAACTTTAATACCTAAATTCATTGCAATAGGGACAATTTTCTTTTTATTTTCTATTATTTTGATATGTGGATATTTTTCCATGTATCTTTCTATGATACGTACAGTATTATCTTCACTTACTCCATCCACAAAAATTATTTCTAATAATTTTTGTGGATAATCAAAATCTATTATAGACTCTAGACATTCTTGAATATGAGCTTCCTCATTTCTTACTGGTATTATAATAGAAATCATCAATTTGTAGCTCTATGGAATCTACTAAACATTGTTATAAGTAGCTAACTTTTCTATCTCATTATCATTCTGATAATAAGATTTAGCTATATAATAGTTAAATACGGAATACCTATGCCCTTCTTTAATTGGCATGCCTGTATGCAATCCTCTAATATCAGCAAGTACTAAAGTCCCCTTAGGCGCGGTAAAATATGTGATTTCTTCATTTAAAATTTCTTTAATTTTTTCTATTTCTTCATTTGTATATCTAAAATTTGATGGAGGGTTATGGCTGTCTAGTTCAAAAAGTATTTTCTTTATATTTTCCATTTTGTGAGAACCTTTAATATACATAAATGGACCATTATCTATAGAAACATCATCAAGATATGTGATAGCTTTAAATTGCTTGGAAAAACTATCTCTATGCCAAGACCCTCCTGAACCAAATTCTTCTTTTTCATCAGGAACAATTTTTGCCGCCATTGTAGTTTGAAGAATTAACTCATCACCAACATAAGCTTCTCCTATTCGTTTAAACATTTGATTATCATGGTGAAGGTTATGTATGTCACTAATTTTTTCAATACCAAATATTCTTTTATCATTAGCGTATTGTTTTGCATGTTTGTCTGATAAAGCTTCAAAAGATGCTATCATAGATTTACATTCTTCCTCTGAATAGAAATTTGGTATTACAACAACCCCATTTTCCTCTAGTTCTTGTAAAAACTTCAATTCATCATCTGATAGCTTACTACTATCTTTATTTAATTTACTTTCTTTATAACTTAGTGCTAAACTAAACAAATATTTATTGCTTTTAACAAATTTTTTTAACATAGTAAACCCTTTCATAATCAATCTAATTTCTAAATCTAAACAATGATTTATTGTAACATTATTCAAAGTTGATTAAGCTTTATTATCAATAATGTAATTTTTAATCAATCAAAAGAATAGTTAAAATTAACTTGTCTACATTCTTTCGGCACTTTCACAGCCATCATTATACCATTTGTAGGTACAATATTTAACTTAGTATTGCCACAAAATGCATGCCAATATGGCAAATAAACTTCGTTATAAACCAAATATCCTGAACCTTCATCAATATTTATTGTAACGCCTGTTTTAGTTAACATATAGTCCTTAATTTTCAATCTATCATTGTTATCTATATTTATTTTATTAGAAAAATCATCTTTGGCAATTAATATTTCATCTTTTTTTAATATATTTAACTCTTTATAAAACATTTTATCTTTAAACGAATATTGACTAACAAATATATTATTTGCGCTAAAAACTCTATTCCAACTATCATTTAATTCATAGACATACAAATCTTTTACCAATGGAATATTGCCAAACTTCTTAAATAAAAATTCTTTTATATACTCATTCATACTTATATCTTGTATGAAAATACCTTTTTGGTACAATACATTACTAACATTTGGGAAGATATGCTTTCTTGAAGTAAATATATATTTTATATTAGCCATTTCAAATGCTTTAAGATTATATATTGTTTGGTTATTCGAAAAATAAAAAAACTGATTTGATCTATGTATAGTATCTCTTGAAACCGTAAACATATCATATGCCATAAAGTAATTCCTTCTATAAGAAAAAGTACTTTGTACACCATCAAAAGTGCTCATATCATAATATAAAGGCACACTCCATTCAATTGTTCCATAATCAGATACAGTTCTAAAGTCTTTATTTTTTAATTGACTTAAAGTATCATAATAAAATGTTGCACCTGCGCCACCTCTTGCTTTAACAATATTCATCGCATAATTTGATAAAATATTTGCACCAACCAGAGCTTTAACTAATAATACGATACTTATCAAAACTACGACTAATGTACGAAGATTACTAAACTTTTCATAATTTACAATGTTTATTTTACTTTTTACCCTAATGAGATGTCCTATCAGTATAGGTAACATCACAGGTAATAAATACAGGACTATTTCCCACCTATAAGTATTTATTACTTTAAGGTCACTAGCTTTTGCAAATGCATCTAATACAATTGGAATACATATCCCAATCAAGAAAAAGATACTCACACTTTTAAATCGTAATTTTAAAATTGTTAAAAAGAGGAGTACATAATAACCAATAATTAGTGATGGTATTGAAAATATTTTGTGGTATTGTTCTACACCTTTAATATTTTTATCAATATAAAATGAAAAAATATCCAGAAAACTACCCTCTGGGAGTTTACCTGATAATATACCCAATAATCTTGCAGAAAAACTTTTTGCATCAATTGCCATATAATATAAATAATTCCAATTCAAGATACTTGTCAATGTAATAAACAAAGCGATAAAAGTAATGATTTTCACTTGAGATTTATTTATTTCTTTAAAATTAACAATACCAAATAAAATAAAGAGAGCTAAAAAGAAAGCTAAGGGGAATAAAAAGATTGGAGATGATAATAGGGATGTTACTAAAACCAAAGCAAGTGCTATTATCCAATTGATTTTATAATTATTGAATTGAGCAAATATTGCCAAAGATATCCATACAGCTATAGAAAGGTCCCAACCATGACCTCCAAGTGACCATCCATAAGGAAGGTAACTTGTAAACACAGAAAAAAGAGCTGCACTGAAGGCAAAAAATTTATTTGCTTTCAATATGTTTATAATCAAGATATACATACCTAAAAATAAAGAAGACAAACTCAAAAACTTAAATATTAAATTTGCAATCCATAGTGGAAAAATATCCGCTAACAATCTATAAAATGAAAAATGTTCCATTCCAAATTGTAAATTTGTTCCTACTCCACCTACAAATTGATGCATAAAAGTTTGTCCTTCTTGCATTTGATTATTTAAATACATAGCAGGTATTTGTGAATTTATTTCGTCATAAAACCCTAATGCAGAATACTCACCAAAGAGCCAAAATGGATATAAAGAAACAAAAATTATCAATATTCCAACAAATAGAAATAGATAATGTTCTTTAAATAGGTTTTTATACATTAAAAAAATCCTTAATTTTAACTATAGTATGAATACACTCAGATACTTTTAGTCCGTAATAATTTGGTAATCGTATCAGTTTTTCACTTTCCTGTGTTGTAAATTTATCAATACCACTAAATTGTCCAAATTTTTTCCCAGCTGGGGCAGAATGCAACGGAATATAATGAAAAACTGTATTAATTCCATTATCTTGTAAATATTTTATTAAGGAGGTCCGTTCTTCTAAATCTTTTACTTTTATATAAAACATATGGGCATTTTGTGTACATTCATCAGGAATAGTAGGTAATTCTAGCAAACATTTTTCTTCTAACTCTTTAAGTCCGTCATGATACTTTTGCCAAGTTTTTAGTCTATTGATATTTATCTCATCTGCTTTTTCAAGATTCCCCCAAAGATAAGCGGCGCTTACATCATTCATAAGGTAGCTACTTCCTACGTCTACCCATGAGTATTTATCTACCATTCCACGAAAAAAAAGACTTCTATTTGTCCCTTTTTCTCTGATAATTTCAGCTCTATTGATAAACTTTTCATCATTAATGATAAGAAGTCCGCCCTCTCCTGCACTTGTATAGTTTTTTGTTTCATGAAAGCTAAAAGCTCCTAAATGTCCTATCGTCCCTAAGGCTTTACCTTTATAGCTACTCATCATCCCTTGCGCAGCATCTTCTATAACAAAAAGATTATGACGATTTGCTATATCCATTATGGTATCCATCTCGCATGCTACTCCTGCATAATGCACAGGAACTATTGCTTTTGTTTTATCTGTAATAGCTTGTTCTATTTTTGTTTCATCTATATTCATTGTGTCTGGTCGAATATCTACAAATACAATCTTAGCGCCTCTCAATACAAAAGCATTTGCAGTTGAGACAAAAGTATAACTTGGCATGATGACTTCATCGCCTTCTTTTATATCAAGTAGTATCGCCGCCATCTCAAGTGCATGCGTACAAGATGTAGTTAAAAGTGCTTTTTTACATTGAAGCTTTTCTTCAAACCACTTATGGCATCTTTTTGTGAATTCTCCATCACCAGAGATTTTACTACTTCTCATCGATTCTAAAACATATTTTTCTTCATTACCTGTTAATACTGGTTTATTAAACGGTATCATATCTTCCTCGCTATCACAAACAAACTTCCACCAAACAAATTTGGCAAATATTTATTTAATTTATTTTCAATTCTTGAAATAAAGAGTAAGACTTTACTCAAAAATGGATTCATTGAAATATCTTTATTATGCTCACTGGCTTGAACTTCACTAGCATCATCACGATGGAGCATTCTTCTTAAAAATAAAAGTGGCACAATACTCATAAAAAAATATCTTGCCTTTAAAACTTCAAAACCATTTTTTTCTAGTAGTTCTACTAACTCTTTTTTTGTGTATCTTATCTTATGTCCGGCTATTGCATCATCTCGATTCCATAACCACATATGAGAAGGGACAGTTAATACTAGTTTACCCTTATTATTTAGCATTTTATATACATTTTTTAAAGCTAAATTATCATCAGGTATATGCTCTAATACATCAAACATGCAGACTGTGTCAAACTCTGTTTCAAAAGGAGTATCTAGCAAATCAAACTGATAGCATTCTTTCATGCCATAACTTTGTGCATACATTAAACCATTTAGGTGCATTTCTCCTACTGAAATATGTTCATAGCCATTTTTTTGCAAGTATCTTGAAACATTGCCAGTTCCTGCACCTATTTCTATAATTTTTTCACTTTTAGCAATGTACTTTTTAATATTTTGTAAAATAAATTCTTTTCGTGCTATAAACCAAAAGTGTTTTTCCTCTTGTTTATATAAGTTGTCCAAGCCTTGTGCATTGTAGTCACCATGAGTCTGGCTTATATCATCATCAAAAATCTTTATATTATCAATCTCTTTATATTCTCTTATTATCATTCTAAACCTTACTCACAAAATATACACCAAGAATAATCAATAAAATACCTAAAATTTTGTATGCACTAACAGGCTCTTTTAAAAAAGCAATAGCAACAACACTTGTAACCAATGCGAGCCCGCCAACTATGATAGGATAGGCATGGGACAAGTCAAACTTTGTCATAGCAGCCATCCAAAAAAATGAAGCAATAAAAGCAGCTGCAAAACCACTAAAAATATAAGGATCAAACAGGAGTTTAAATAAAAAAACTATTTTTTCACTTGATCCTTCTGGCATTGCACCATAATTAACTATTCTCCATTTAAGTATTAATTGTCCATATACAGTAAAAAGTACCGTTCCGACTATATACAAATATCCGATCATCTAAAACTTTTCATAAATTCTTTGGCATGTGGACCTTGATTGAATATTAAATCCAAAATACTTACACCATGCTCAAAAGGTGGAAAAAGTTGATTATATTCACCATATCCACTATAGTCCATCCACTCAACTTGTATGTTCTCTTTTTTTGCCAAATCTTCATCAAAATAATCTTTTGCAGCTGGACCACTTAGATAAATATCAGCATTACAATCTTTACATATGCCAAGCAGTTTTTCTGTTTGTCCATCAATCAATTCAAACTCATCTGACCATCGTATCTTAGTAGTAATGCCAAGTACCTCGTTTATAGTAGTTATAAATTTATAATTGATTTGGCTTAAATACTCTTCTTCACATGCCAAATACAATGGTTCAAAAATATCTTTATACTCTTTAAAATATTTTGCTTTGGCATAGTTTTGAGAAACTGCTCGCCAATGTTTAACATTCCATTTTTTATCGGTTATTTTCGTATCTTTAATTTTTTGTTCTAAACTTTCTTGTCTTGCAGGAATAGTAAGCCATTGAAGACCTTGAGAAGTTTTTATCTTATTTCGATTGCGCCAATCATTTTTTGTATATTGAACTTCATCATAAAATATAAACTCATCCACCATATTGATAAGATCAAAATAACCTTTCCAAGGGATATAGTTTGATTGTAAGATTGCTATTTTTTTCATTTTGTGGACAAACTTTTCCAGAATCGTTCATCAAAAACTGTATCATCAAAGACTAGATTTGGAGAAAAATAAAATTTATCATTCTTACACTTATTTATAATATCTTCACTGCTTAATTTTACTATGCTGTTTAGAAGTATCAAACATCCTTTTTCAAATATTCTCTGTGTAGCTTCATCTATTAAGATATCTGTTTTTAATAGTGCTTGAGAAATAATTTTACCACTGTCTACACCTTCATCAACATAATGACAAGTAGTTCCAACATACTGACAATTCTTTTCGAATGCTTGTTTAATAGGTTCAAGTCCAATCAGACCATCAAAAGCAGGTAGTAATGAGTAATGAAGATTTATTAGTTTTCCACTATATTTTTGTACGACTTCAGCATCTATAATTTTATGCCAATTTGTCACTATGACATCTGGCTTTATTTTTTCAAGTTCTTCTAATAATTGTATATTATCAGCTCTTTTATATTCAATTTTTTTACTATAAATTTCATTTTTTTTTGCATATTCTAACGAACCGCATGCTCTGTCTGCAATCAAAAATAATTCAATATTTTTGATTATTTTTAGTTCCTTCGCAAAATGCAAAAACTTAAAATTTCCGCCACCACCTGAAGCTAAAAAGCATATTTTCATTTTAATTCTTTTTCATGAAAATTTTTCACTATTGTATAGGGTCTTTGTTTTACTTCAATGAATATTTTAGAGAGATAAATCCCTATAATTCCTAAAAGAAGTATTATCAGTCCACCAAAAAACCAAACTGAGACAATCAAAGATGTCCATCCTTCAAAAGTTAAACCAAAAAACAATTTATCTATAACAAGTTTTAATATAAATATTGTAGAAAAAAATGTAGTAATCAAGCCTATATAAAAAATATATATTAAAGGCTTACTACTAAAAGAAGTAACAGCATTTACAAGTAATAATAATTTTCTTGTTAATGTGTATGTTGAAGGACTTTGCGAACCTTTCTTAACTTCTACTGCTTTTTGTTTGTACCCTGTGTGTGCGAAAAGTCCACCAAGAAAAATCTCATTTTCTTTATATGCTATTAATGATTGATTATACTTACTGGTCATTAGTCTTGCTGTTATGATATTTGATGGGATTGTGATAGGTGACATAAAATTAATAAGTTTCCAGAATAACCTTCCACTCCACCTTTCAAACCATCCACCTTTACGACTCTCTTGTACACCATATACCACATCTAGATCTTTTTCTTTATGTAATTCATTCCAAAATATTCTCAAAAGCTCTGGCTCTTCCTCAAGGTCACTATCTATAAGAAATACAAACTCACCCATTGTATGTGAAAGCCCTGTCATAATAGCTTTATGATGTCCAAAGTTACGTGAGAGTTCTATAACTTTTACTTTATTATCTTTCTCGTATAAAGATACTGCCTTTTCAAGACTATCATCAGGACTGCCATCATCGACAAAAATTATCTCATAGTCATCTGTAATTTTTTGTGCTTCTATTGACATACGAGAGTAAAACTCATTGACATATGGCGATGATTTATATAATGTTGTTACAATAGATAGTTGCAAGTTGTAATCCTGAGGTTTAATTTACTAACACTATCAGATTTTATCTAAAGTTGTGTTTAGTCTTCTACTGTTGAAATATGAAACAAATAAAAATAAACTAAAAAATATTGTGATCGGCTCAATAATAATTAATAAACTTAGAGGAGACTCAAATAATACAAAAACAAAATACAGAATTATCAATTTAGCAAAAATACTCAAAGACGAAGAAGAAATAACAATATAAACATTAATAGTACGAATAATTAATAAAGTATAGAGCAATACAAATAGCAAATTTATAGGGAAAAAAGGTATGTAAAATACAGTTGCCAACAATCCTGGGGAAGAACCTGATATAGGAAGGTAATTATCTACATTTGTTAGTAAAAAATTTGTTCTTGAAACTGTTCCAATATCATTTAAGTGATAATCGAATATAGGGAGAAAAGAACTCAACCTAGATAAAAATGTTTCAAAATGACCAGAATAAGAACCCATCTGCAAATTAAAATCATAAAAATGTTCATTCATCAAAAGTAACAACGACATATAACTAGATGATACTCTTGTAATAATGTGGGAAATGACATTGCCAATTTTAGAGCTATCTGTAAATAAATCTACTGTTTTTGCAAATCCTATTTTATTTGAATAACCTAAAAAAAGCATTGAGAATACAATCAGTATTATTATGATACTAAACGTGATGCTTTTAATTGAAATAAAATTTTTTTGATGTCTTCTAAAAAGTAGTTTATTTTGATAATTTTTCGATAAAAACAACATTATGAATAAAATAAAAACTAAAGGCAGTTGTAACGAACTCGTTACAGTTATAAACCATCCAATTAAAATCAAAAAAAGATTGATTTTTGACAATTTTCTGATATTTTCTTTATTTAAAATTTTAGTAAAAATAAAAAAAGCATAAAAATAAACATACATTTTTAAAAACCAAAGAAGTTTTATTATTATCCCTGTTTCATTAAGTCTATGTTGATGCCGAAAATCGACACCATATTTTGACATAAAATAGAAAGATGAAAAAAAGAAAAAAACAATTATAAAACAATTTAAAATAGTTATATAGTTAACAAATTTCTTTATATTAAGATAAAAACGTACTTTTGGTAAAACATTATTTAAAACTACCAATCCAATTATAAAAAATAATAAAAAGAAGAGAACTGACCAGGGAGAATATTCTACTCCGTTATAAGTCTGTAAATACTTTTCATAAAATAATTGATGAAAAAAAAACTGTGGTATATATGTGAAAAATAGATAGTACATTACAACTATAAAGCCTACACTATGTATAAAGTTTTTATTTGGCATGTTTCTCCATTTTGTATACTAACAGTATTTGAATAGAGCATCTAAAAAGATGCGCTATTAAAAAATAAACCGGAATCTGTGAATAATTACCATTCATATATAGGATTAAGCCAGAGATAACCATGAACCCAAAATACATTCCGTCCAATCTTAGTAAGGTTTTCATTGGTGCATTCCAGAAAAGATATTCAGTTAATGGCTCTGAAATAGCATAAACAGTATATGAGAGTACCAGGAATATAACCATATTTACACTAAACTCTTTTAAATTACCACTAATTAAATCAACATTAAGAACTAAACCTATCACAATTAAAAACAATGTAAAAGCTATAAAAGGAACTTTCCAACCTAACATCAGAGAAGAGAGAGTATTTGTTGACTTCATAAGATCAGAGCGTCTATTTGCAATAGTAGCATAGTTCATTCCAACAGCTATACTATTACTTATTTGACTCATTAATGTTAATTCTGAAAGTAAAGATTTTGAATAAAAGATAGCTGCAAGCCATTTGTCAATATTTAATATATTGGATGTACTAATGCCTTGTAAGAACTTTGAAAAATACTTTCTTTTTAATAAAGCTAAATACTGCACAAAATCTCTCAATTGAATTTTAAAAACTATCTTCTTTATGATATATATCAAAAGTCCTATATGGATATTTTTCAATAAAATCACCATAATGCTCATAATGGTTACGATTATAAAAAAAACTATAGAATGCTTAAAACCAAATTCAATATATATTAAGCTAACGAATACTGGAACAATTGTTTTTAATAAAAAAATATTTGACCAAGAAGTAAAATCTTTTGTAAATTGAAAAAATCTTTGTATTTCATCAAAAAGCTTTTCAGTTAAAAGATAAAAAGTCATTAAAAGAGCAAAAAACAAATCATTTACTATTACATATGAAATAACAAAGACAACTGGAATAACTAAATATACATGGCACGTTAAATATTTTATATAATTATAGAATACTCTTCGAAGTCCAACAAAAGAATGGGCTTCTTCAAAATATAATTTATAATATTCAAAATGTACAGGGACATGATAGACAACGAATACACCACCAAGTAATAAAAAAACTTTTGAAAGTATAGCTGCGTCATTTTCCATCCCATTTTTTAATAAAAACATTAAGAATAGAGGCTTAACCAGCAATCCTACTACACGTGCAAGGACAAAATAGAGATATGATTTTGAAAAATTCAGCTTTAACATATTCAACCTAAATTATTTATATTCTATAACAGAAATACTTGTATCTAATTTCATTATATTAAATAAATGTTCAATATCTTCACTTCTTTTTGTCACATTAAAAATTGGCTTGTAAGCAATAATATTTGACTTTGGAAATAATATATTTAATGTAAATAATGCAGTGGATAGAATAGAATACACTTTGCTTGGGAGAATGCCTTCTTTTAATACATAATATTCAATACATACATCAGGATACACAATACTTATATTTTTAATTTTCTTAATTTCATTTAATATATCCGGGGAAGAGAGTCTATGTGGAAAATAAAACAATTCTTTACTTTCTTTTGCGACTTCTCTTACGATATCTAAGTATTTTTTTGCGTCTAAAATACTCAACTCTACCAAGTTTTCACCAATATATATATTTTTATTAATGATATTACTGTTTTTAAAATGATTTGTTAAATGTAAAAATCTATGTTTTAGAATTTTCTGCATATGCATTGCTTTTATATCAAAAACTGTATATAAGTTTAACGGAGAATTATTTTGAAGAAATTGTTGTTGTATTTTTAAAGTTGCAACACCATCATCTAATAGGAAAATTTTCTTTCGATTTATAAATTTAGATGAAAGTTTCAAAAAACCTGATAAATAATCTCCAAAATAATAATAATCAAATTGTCTAAAATATAATTGAATATAAAATATTGTCATATTTAAAAGTGATAACACATCCTTCTTGGTTTTAATTTTTATGAATATAACATTACTGAAACTTAGATTGTCAGCCATTTGTTTTAATTGTTGATCATTATTTATGTGCCCAGATAATCTTACAATGAGTTTATAATTTAACTTCAACGAATGAATTGCTTCATATGCACAAAGGAGTTGAAAAGGCGATTCAACTACAATAAGTACATTTTTATTTAATACTTCTTCATAAGACAAATATTTTCCTTTAAACTATTTCTTTAAATGTGAATCGATTACCAAGCTCAAAATCTCTATCCGCGACTTTCCCCAAAACATCTTTCAAATACTTAGGATGTATCCCATACCCAGGTCTAACACTTCGTATATTTTCTTCTGTAAACACTTCACCTTTTTTGATATCTTGAGCTACATAAAGACTTCTTGAAAACTGGCGACTTTTCTTTTTCTTTTCAGTCATACTATAATCGACTTTCCCTAATAGCTTTTCTACATCTCTTATGGCGTTTATCATCTCTGCAAATTCCTCTTTATCCATAGAAAAATCAGCATCTGCTCCGCCAATAGATTTGTCTAAAATAAAGTGTTTTTCTATTACTTTTGCTCCAAGTGTAACGGCAACTATAGGGGCAGTGGAACCTAGAGTATGGTCTGAAAAACCAGAGATGACCCCAAAGGTTTCAGCTAAATTTGGTATGGTTTTTAGATTTGCTTCTTCTAATGGTGCCGGATAACTACTAGTACATTTTAAAAGTATGATGTTATCATTGCCCTCATTTCTACAAATGTCCACGGCATCTTGTATCTCGTCAATAGTAGCAATGCCTGTTGAAATAATTATAGATCTCATCTTTGAAGCTGTATATCTTATGAGCTCATAATCTGTTATCTCAAATGAAGCTATCTTATAAGCTGATGGATTAAACTGTTCTAAAAAATCTACAGCAGTTTTGTCAAATGGTGAAGAGAAAATATCTATGCCTATTTCTCTTGCATAATCGAAGAGTTCTTTATGCCATTCCCAAGGGAGATATGCTTCTTTATATAAGTCGTAGAGTTTTCTATCATCCCAAAGCGTTCCACCTTTTATGATAAAATCATCTTTATCACAATTAAGAGTAAGAGTATCTGCCGTATAAGTTTGAAGTTTAATTGCATTTGCACCTATCTCTTTTGCAGCATTGATTGTTTGTTTTGCTATCTCTATGCTTCCACCATGGTTGGCACTGAGTTCAGCTATTATATAGGTTCCATCTGTTTTTAAATTAAAATCACCTATCTTCATTTTTCAACTCCATTCGCATAAATTCTCCATTGCGATCTCTGTCTTTTTTAATCTCTATAAAATTAAACTTTTTATAAAGGTTTATAGCTTTTTCATTATTTACATATACATTTGCTATAAGGTTTTTTAACTTTAAAATATTAAAAGCATAATCAATGATTCTATTCATTAGAGTTGAACCAATACCAATTAGATTTGGTTTTGCATATACACCAAACTCAGCAAATTCATTTTCTTTTATACTAGTAAAATCAATAACACCAAGATAACTATCTAACTCTTTTACTAAAAAATAAATTCTATCATTTTTAGTAGAAAGAGAGTCTATATACTTTAAATGCTCTTTCAATGTTATTTCATTTTTATTACTCATCCATTTTCTTATATCTTGATGATTTCGCCAAGCTAAGACCATTTTCTTTTCTTCAGATGAAATATTTATAAAATTTATTAACTCTATTCTACTTTGCATTAATTAAACCTTTTCAATATTTCAATAATTCTAGTTTTCAATTGATTTTTATTAAATTTACTCAAAACTAAAAAATTCTTTTTTAAATATTTATATATATCATCTTGGTTCTCAGCAGTTTTAATAGCAATAAAAGGAAGTTCCATAAAATAGGCTTCATTCACAGTCACACTTGGAGTTACAATAGCGAAATCACTCTTTTTCATAAGTTTTGCAATATTATTTGAGTTAACATGCAACATAATATTTTCTTTATCTTGTACATACTTTTTTAATTCATCAAGGTTTTGATTTGCATCAGTCGTCACTAGTATAGTTTGAATATTTTCAAACTCTTCAAGTACCTTTAAAATTTTAATATTAAGATTACTATGATCAGCTCCACCCATAGCTAAAAAAACTGTTTTTTCTTTTTTCGCTTCATAAAATTCATCTCGCAAAAGTGTATATTTACTTCCACATCTAAGTTCGCAATCTTTTGGCAGCAAACCTTTATATTTTTTCTTGTCTGCACTTATATTATGATTTAAAAGAATATCGCAATTATGTTTTTCATAAGTATCATCAAGTGCTAAAATCTTTATATCAATATTTTCTTTTATATAGCTCTCATATTTATAATCTATTTTATAATGATCAATCACTAATAAATCCACACGCCATGACTTTAAAACTTCCAGTAGTTCATCTTTATCATTTGTTTGCAAATCAATTATTTCATATCCTGCTTCAATGATTGTATGATTTATGTTACCATTTAAATCTTGTGTAGCAAAAAGTATTTTGGCATGTGGAAATTGTTTCGCTAAAACCAAATCTCTCATTATATGACCAGTGCCTATGTTGGATGATGAGTCTGATCTAAATAAAATATTCATTAATTATTTGCCAGCCACTTTTTATATAAATCATTTTTTTTATCTTGAGTAGTATTAAAAGTTTGTTGAAACTCTTTTGTGAATTGCCTATCTATTTCATAAATCTTCATATTCTTTTGTTCTAATAAATATTGAACTGATTCACCATTGGCATCAAATATATTAGAACTTTCTGCATATGTCAACTGATTGCCATCAGTACCAGTCCGGTTTACTCCAATAGTATATAATTGATTTTCTATTGCTCTTGCTTTGAGGAGTGCATTCCAATGTTCAACCCTTTTTTCAGGCCAGTTTGCAATATTAATTATTGCATCACATTTTTTCGATAATACGCTGTAAAGCTCCGCAAACCTTAAATCATAGCATATTGTAATTGCAAACTTGATATCAAGATAATCTACAACACAAAGTTCATCACCTGCTATAAAAAATTGATCTTCATTCGCTAAACTAAAGGGGTGCACTTTGGTATAGTTATTCAATATATTACCTCTATCATCAATAAAAAAAGCTCTGTTTGAGCTTTTCTCTTTATTTTCTTTTATAGTGGCACCAAATACAATAGCAATATTATACTTTTTTGCTAATTTTTGAAATGATTTGATTGTATGTGAATTATCTTCATCTTCTGCAGTCTTAGCAATGTTCATTGAAAAACCTGTTAATGTCATTTCAGGAAAGATTATAAGCTTTAGATTGGAATTTGATGCAGATTCAATATAAGTTTCACATTGCAAAAGATTCCCATCTTTATCTTCCCAAGATTGATTTAATGATACTAATGCAATTTTCATTAATTATATTTCCTAAACACAGGTTTAACAGCATTGCCTACAAGAATTTTTTCAACATTATTATTATGAATAGCATCTGCTAAAGTTTTTAAAGAATTGGTAAACGCCTCAATAGTTTGGGAAATTTCACTTTCTCTATGTGAATAAGATGGAATAATTCCTTGAACTAACACCCCATACTTTATCATTTCTTGTGCAAACAATGTTCTTAAAATATTATCTTTAAAGTAAAAATAAGGTCTGCAATCAATACCCATCATTGCAGTATAATTTTGCAGTTCATATTTATGTACTAATGCATTATACGCATCTTTGATAGTTTTTCCCACATGCCAAATATGCTTTGTTACTTCATAATCATTTTGATTTAATATTTCAATTGATTTTTGAGCCGCTCTTAAATGATGTGTTTCTCCACCATAGGTAGTTGAGAGTAAAAATATTCTTTCCTTCTCGTGCTCCAAACCACCAAGACTCATAATCTCTTTTTTACCTACTAACGCAGATATGGAATACCCATTTGCCATTGCTTTACCAAAAGTTGATAAATCAGGAGTTACTCCGTATAAATATTGAGCGCCTTTTGGGTGAAATCTAAAACCGCTAACCACTTCATCAAATATTAAAACTATGCCTTCTTTACTACACAAATCTTTTACCGCTTGCAGATAACCATCTTTTGGTTCTTCAGTTGCTGCTGGCTCTATTATTACACATGCGATGCCACTACTTTTATTTAACTCAATTACAGCTTTCAAATTTTCTATATCATTAAATTTGAAATTTTTTGTTTTACGTTTAGTGTCTTCTGTTACGCCACAACTAATATCTGTATCACCAATAAACCAATCATCAATAGAAAAAAATGGTTGATCAAAACATCTTAAGATGATATCTTTGCCTGTATATGCTCTTGCTAATTTTACAGCAGATGTCGTTGCATTAGAGCCGTTCTTAGCAAACTTGACCATTTCTGCCGATTGAATTTGATCTGTTATCAATTCTGCAACTTCAGCTTCTATAAATGATGGTCTTATAAAGTTAACACCATTATCTAGCTCTTTTTTTATTACTTCAGTTATTGGTTCATAAGCATGACCAAGTAGTACAGATGTAAGTCCCATGCCCCAATCTACGAACTCATTACCATCCACATCCCATATTCTAGCACCTTTACCTTTGACAATTGAATGTGGGCTAAGTTGTGGAAACTGGTCATCTCCTTTGCTATATGTATGCGCCCCACCTGGGATTAGTTTTGCAGCTTTTCTTCTAAGCTCATTTGATTTTGTAAAATTAGTTATCATTGTCTTCCTTTAAAGATTTTATATAGCCTTCATTCCTTGTAATTTTGTTATTGAAATTTAATAGCGTTTGATTATTATTTAATAAAAAGATGACATCGCTTAAACTAAAATCAGTTTTTTGAAAATGTTCATAAATCTCTTTGATTAAAAAGAAATCACTCTCTTCATCAACAGTCAATCTAAGATTACTAAAAAACTCGACTTTTTCCAAGTTTTTTACCAAAAATTGTCCACTCTCCCGAATATATGGAGTCACATGTTCAAGTTGAGATTTCTTTGTAGCATTATTGTATGCAATATTTAATGTTTTACAATTAAACACTTCAACATCTAACCCATCTGGATATACCGGCACGAAACAGTTTGCTAAATAATCACAATTAGCATTAATAAAAGCTTCTATTGATTCATCAATAATTTTAGCATCATGAAGAGGACAATCTCCTGTTAATCTAACGATAATGTCATCATCATTTAAACACATAGATTCTGCAGAATGATAAAATCTCTTTAAAACATTGTCTTTATCGCCCCGAAAGACTTTAAACCCATTATTTGTTACTAAATTTGCCAATTCATCATCACTTTTTTCATTACTTGTCAATAATACAAGCTCATCTATTAATTTAGATTTTTTTGTTCTCATCAACTGGTGTATTATCATTGGCTTATCTAAAATAACTTTTAGTACTTTCTTCGGAAGCCTAGTTGAATCTGTTCTAGCTTGTAAAAAAGCAATTACTTTCATTTTCTTACCACTTTGTCGGATTATAGATATTTTCATCAACATCTAGAAACATACTGCTAATTTCAAGAATGTCATCTTCATTTAATGCTTTTAAACTACTATAATTTTTTAAATTTTCTTCAGCTTGAATTAAATTATCACAGCCAAATAAGAGTAAGGAATCTTTTGCAATTGTATCTACAAAAGATAATGCTAATTCATTTTTTGATATATTATGCTTTAAACAATAAAAATCTAATTTTTCCAAATATTTTCTTGAATTCTCCAAATTTTTCGGAATACTATCTTTATCCATCAACAACAAACCTTGTAAAAAAATACTCCTTACGAATATAATCTTACCACATTCCTTCGCTTTTTGAAACCAATTTTCCTTCAAAGCTCTTTGGTCAAATAAGTTAAATGGTATTTGAATAAATTGTATTTTTTCATTTTCAAGTGCTAACATAAAGTCGTTGCTAGAATAGATAGATACACCAAAATATTTTATTTTTTTTGAATTTATTAATATATCCACAAATGCTGAATATTCATTTTTCCAATTATATAAAAGTCCGCTATCATGCAACAATAATGCATATAGCGAATCTACTTTTAAATTTTCAAGTGATTTATTAACATTCTCAATTGCATTACTTGTAAAAGTATCTGACTTCAATTTAGAAATTAAATAAATATCATCTTTCGTTTTAAGGGCTGGACCAATAACTTCTTCTGAATTTCCATATGCTTGTGCAGTATCAAAACAATTCAAACCATTATTGTATAAATAATTTACAATTTTATTTACACTCTTTTGAGAAGGTTTACCGCTATTATTTGCGATACCATAATCTAATCCAAATTGAACTGTACCTAAAGATAATTTGGAGATTTTATCCCCATTAAAATTTATATATTTCAAGTCAGTACCTCAAATAAACTTTCAATCACATATTTTTGTTCTTCATCACTCAGTAATGGATACATAGGAAGAGAAAAACACTCTTCATAATATTTGTCCATAACTGGTGTACCTTCATCTCCATATCCTAAACTTTTATAATATGGCTGTTGATTAATTGGAATATAGTGTAGTTGAATTCCTATACTTTTTTCTCTTAGTTTGTTAAATAAATCTACTTTTGAAATATTTAACTTTGTAAAATCAACTTGTACAACATACAAATGATAAGATGATTTCCCATCAAAAGTATACAAAGGTTTTACAATGCTATTTTGAAATGCTTCATCATACTGTTGTGCAATTATTTTTCTTCTTTCTATGAAGTTATCAAGTTTTTTAAGTTGAGACAAACCTAATGCACATTGAATATCTGTAATTCTATAGTTATATCCAAGTTCTTGCATCTCGTATTCCCATGGCTTCATCTGGGGAGTTTTTACCATTCCATGAGCTCTTAAGACTAAAAGTTTTTCATATATCTCTTTTGAATTTGTTGTAATTGCACCACCTTCAGCGGTAGTTAAATGCTTTACTGGATGAAAAGACAGTATAGAACAATCGGAATTTGTACAACTAGCAGATTTAACATCACCATCAATAGCTCCTATAGCATGAGCACAATCCTCCAAGATAGTTATTTTGTAAGTTTCTCTTAAATGCTTTAATTTCTCTTGATTTAATGAATTGCCTGAAAATGCTACGACATACATAGCTTTTATAGAACTATCTTTTTTAAGCTCTATTTCACATAAATCTAAATCAATATTCCCATCTTCTGCGATATCTATAAATATTGGTTTTGCCCCAACATAAAGAATAGAATTAGAAGTTGCTAAAAATGAGTTAGGAGTAGTTAGTACTTTATCATTCTCTTTAAGTAACACTAATGATGCTAGATGTAAAGCTGCTGTACCATTTGATACAGCAACACAATATTCAACTTCACAATATTTTGCTAAAGCCTCTTCAAACTCTTTTACTTTAGGACCCGTTGTAAGATAATCAGACTTTAACGTTTCTACTACAGCATCGACATCATCTTGTTCTATAAATTGTTTACCATAAGGGATAAAGTTCACTTTTAGCCTTTTTTTATCATTTCTAATACTTGCTCATGCGTGAGCCATTCTTTATTGTTACCAGAATTATATTCAAACCCTTGTTCTACTGGGACACCTTTTTCTCCAAGTTTGTTAATAGAAAAATCAGAAATTGTATTAAATTGTATTGAAGGTTTTATCACATAATGGTCATGGAATTCTAACGTAAGATGTGAATCATCTGCTGGGCACATAATTTCATGCAGTTTTTCTCCAGGGCGTATACCTATGATTTTATGTGGTAAATTTGGAGCAATCGCTTTAGCCAACTCAGTCATAAACATAGATGGAATTTTTGGTATAAATATCTCTCCACCAAACATTCTTTCAAAGTTTTTAAGTACAAAATTTACACCATCTTCTAAAGTTATTAAAAATCTTGTCATATTCTCATCTGTAATCGGTAGTTCTGTAGCACATTCACTTATAAGTTTGTTAAAAAATGGTATAACAGAACCTCGTGAGCCTGTAACATTACCATATCTTACGACTGAAAATCTGGTTCTTCTATCGCCAACCATGTTGTTCGCAGCTACAAATAGCTTATCAGATGCTAATTTTGTAGCTCCATATAAATTGATTGGATTTGCTGCTTTATCTGTTGAAAGAGCTATAACTTTGTCTACATTATTTGCTATGGCTGCTTTTATTACATTTTCAGCACCATTGATGTTTGTTTTTATACATTCCATAGGGTTGTATTCCGCTATTGGTACGTGTTTTAAAGCTGCTGCATGAATAACAAAATCAACATTATGCATCGCTTCTATTAGTCTTTCAACATCTCTAACATCACCAATAAAGTATCTCATACATTCGTCTGTAAAAGATTGTGCCATTTCATACTGTTTTAACTCATCCCGACTAAATATAATTATCTTATTTGGTTTATACTTTGACAATATTATCTCTGTATATTTTTTGCCGAAACTACCTGTTCCACCTGTGATTAATATATTTTTGTTGTTAAACATTTCTTTTCCTTATATTTGATTTAATTATAATCTTGCATCACTGTTTTTTAAAATAGACTTTATATCAAAAATCACTTTGTCATTAGTAGATATATTCAACTGTTTGTATTGTTCATGCCCAACTGCCACTATAATAGCTTTATAACTTTCTGCATCAAATGCATCAATCAATTCAATACCATATTCATGTTTAACTTCATTCTTATCAGCACAATAATCACTTACATCAACATCACAATCATATTCTTCCATTTCTTTGATAATATCTATCACTTTTGTATTTCTTATATCTGGACAATTTTCTTTAAAAGTTATACCAAGTATTAATATTTTTGCATTCTTAATATTAATTCCTTTTTTTATCATCAACTTTATAGTTTTTTCTGCTATAAATTTGCCCATTCCATTATTGATTTGTCTTGCTCCAAGTATTAAGTTTGGCATATATCCAAGAGATTGGGCTTTATGAGTTAGATAATATGGATCAACGCCTATGCAGTGACCACCGACAAGACCTGGAGTAAGTTTTATAAAGTTCCATTTAGTTCCAGCGGCTTCAAGAACTGCATTTGTATCTATTTTCATCATATCAAAAATCATTGCAAGTTCGTTCATAAGTGCAATATTGACATCTCTTTGAGTGTTTTCTATTACCTTCGCAGCTTCTGCAACTTTAATAGTCGGTGCTAAATGTGTTCCAGCAATAATAATACTTTTGTAAAGTTCATCTACTTTTTTAGCAATTTCAGGAGTAGATCCAGATGTGATTTTTAGTATCTTTGTTACAGTATGTTCTTTGTCACCTGGGTTGATTCTTTCTGGAGAATATCCACAAAAGAAATCAGTGTTAAATTTAAGCCCACTAACATCTTCAAGTTCAGGAACACAAATTTCTTCAGTAACACCAGGATAAACTGTAGATTCGTAGATAACAATATCATCTTTTTTAAGAATTTTTCCAACACTCTGAGAAGATTTTATAAGAGGAGTTAAATCTGGTTCATTATTTTCATTTATTGGGGTTGGAACAGTAATTATGTAAATATTACAATCCTTTACATCATCCAAATTAATTGTAAATAACATACCATTTGTGATAGATTCTTTAACTTGCTCACTTGAAAGTTCCAATGTTCTATCAAAACCACTGTTAAGTTCATCAATTCTAGGTTTGTTTATATCAAAACCAACTACGCTATATTTTTCACTAAATGCATGAGCTAATGGAAGTCCTACATAACCAAGTCCAACTATACATATTTTATTCATTTATTAATTCCTTTAAAAAATTCCAAACTATCCAACTTCTCACAAGGATAATCACTCTGCCCGACTTGTCCTCTACTTTCTATATGTACATAAAGAAATCTCTCTGCACTCGGCTTATCAAGAGCAAATTTTTTAGGATTTCGTTTAAATATCTCTTTTGTAACAGCTTGATTGATTGAACCAGCTCCACCGATAACAAGGAAAGTTGAGTTTAAGACAATGCTTGATAGCTCTTTTTCTAGATTCTTAATATCATCACTGAATAGTTCTTTTTTTCGACCTATTAAGTTTAGTATTTTGTTCATTTGTTTACCTCATATTTTTCTAAATACCACTTAACAGTTTTCACAATCCCACTCTCGAAGTTCTCGTTCGCTTTCCAGCCAAGTTCTGTTTCAAGTTTTGTAGCATCGATGGCATAGCGTCTGTCATGCCCTGCTCTATCTTCTACGAAAGTGATTAAATCTTTGTAGCTTGCATCTTTTGGAACTTTCTCATCAAGAATAGTACAGATAGCATCCACTATCTGAAGATTTGTTCTTTCATTTCTTCCGCCGATGTTGTAAACATTACCCTCTTTGCCTGTATGATAAACGATATCTATACCTTTACAGTGGTCAAGCACATACAACCAGTCTCTAATGTTTTTACCATCTCCGTAGATTGGGATACTCTCACCTGCAAGAGCCTTTCTGATAATAGTCGGAATGAGTTTCTCATCATGCTGTTTAGGTCCATAGTTGTTTGAGCAGTTAGTTATAACTGTGTTCATTCCATACGTCTCTTGGTAGCTTCTCACTATCATATCACTACTTGCTTTTGAAGCTGAGTATGGAGAGTTTGGAGCGTAGGGAGTCTCTTCTGTAAAAAGGTCTGTCTCATTTAAAGTTCCATAAACTTCATCTGTT
>Ga0210029_1000531_pt1 | contig 24504 bp, 21 predicted proteins | sample CryGeymeta201521_FD_183985 | JGI IMG/M metagenome (GOLD analysis project Ga0210029, IMG submission 183985) | Groundwater microbial communities from Crystal Geyser aquifers in Utah, USA - Crystal Geyser metaG 2015-21 (SPAdes) (version 2) | ecosystem: Environmental > Aquatic > Deep subsurface >... | reverse complement strand
GATACGCTCAAACAACCCAAAAATTTGGAATTTGCCTAATTTAAGGCTTTTTCAACGCTCTCCATATATTAATAGTGACATTCTAGCTAAGACGAAAAAGGGACATTCTAGCTAAAACGTAACAATTAGATTAAAAAAACCATTAAAGCCCACAAAATCATTTTTTAGAGAGTTTGCGGATAACGAAATTTTGGAATGGGCTGTTATGCAATTTTACTGAAAATATGTGAGATTTTTTAAATACTGAAAATATGTGAGATTTTCAATCTTTTAAAATCTTTTGGATTTTTAAATGATATTTCAAAAAAAATTATCTGATTAAAAATATAATTTTTAAGCAGATTTTTAAAAGATCTCTGAACGAAGTGAGGTTAATTTAAAGAGATGAGTACTAAAAATTTATGATACGGAGCAAAAAGTTGTTCGTTTATTCTTGTATATTAGCAAGGATGGCAGGAAAGACCGAACTGATAAACAAATTTATGGAAAAATACCAAAATTAATGACAAAGGTATAAGTCAAAAATTTAGAAATTTAACCATCTTATGAGTCATCCGGTAAAAAATTTATATCTCTTGATGAATATTTCAAGAATCCAAAAAGATTAAAGGTCTTGTTTGAAATTCAGAAATAAATCTATCTAATCTTAATTTTTTTTATGTCAACCACAAAAACCCTCGCAAAAGGAACCGCATGGATTTTAATATCTACACTCATCATAAAATTTCTCGCATTTATTTATTACATAATTTTGGCAAGAACAGTTTCGCAGGAAGAAATCGGACAATTTTTCTTTGTTTTAAGTATTGTCGGTATAATTTCGCTTTTTTCGGATCTTGGTTTAAGTTCAAGTGCGATAAGTAGATTTGTGCCTTTTTATGCTGGGCAGGAAAAATTCAATTATGTCAAAAAGGTATTAAAAATTTCAGTCTCAGCAGGAACAATATTTTCAGTGATATGTGCAATTTTTCTTATATTATTTGCAGGCAGCCTATCAAATTTCTTTAACAAACCTTATCTGACACCTTTGTTTCAGATAATGGCATCATATTTTCTGGTTCTGAATTTTTACTATCTTGCAGTTAATTTTCTACAGGGCAGGAAGCAGATGAAATTTGTTTCGTACATACAAAGCATTCTGGAGATATTTAAAGTTGTTTTAACAATAATATTTCTGTTCTTTTTTGGATTTGCTGCTAAAAGTATTGCGTTTGGTTTTATCCTTTCGTTTTTGTTTGCGGCGTTTTTTGGGTGGTTCTGGGTATTACAAGAACATAAGTCATTGCCGAAAACAAATGAAGAAGCAAAATTTATTCCCTTATTAAAACAAATGGTACCCTTTGGATTAACGATGGTTTTAATCGGTTCTATGGCAGTAATAAACGGATACACAGACAGAGTATTGCTTGGATATTTTTTTCCCGGAACAGAAAGCGATATAATGATAGGAATTTATACAATGGCAATTGCTTTTTCTTCAATAATAGGAATTTTTGTAGGTGCAATAGCAAGCATATTTTATCCATTAATCACGGAATTATGGGCCAGAAAAAACAAAGAAGAGATGCAAAAGACAACAACAACAGTAATAAGGTGGATAATCATAAGTTCTATTCCAATGCTTCTTGTAATGTTAATATTTCCGATTCAGATTTTGACAAGTATCTATGGAGAAAATTATGCAAATGGGTGGGCCGTTCTAATTATTGCTTCGGTGTATGTTTTTATATCTTTTCTTTCCCTACCTTCCCAGTATATTCTTGCCGCAATGAACCGTTTGGATGTAACAAAAAAAATTATCGCTGTCGGAACAGTAACAAATGTTGCGTTAAATCTTATTTTTATTCCTTTGTATAACATAAACGGTGCTGCCTTCACAACCTTAATTTCCACTACTATTATGACAATTTTATTTTTAAGAACCTCTAAAACCACATCTGTTAAATTTCCAAAAGATATTTATAAGCCGATTGTAGCAGGAATTTTGGCAATGATTATTCTATATTTAACTGCATCATTATTTGATTTTGATGAAATTTTAATAAATTTCGTATCGCAAAGTGTTGCCGGAAAGGATACATTCTCGGAAATTTTGCTGAAATTTTTAAAGGTTTTTATTCTCGGAATTTTTGTCTTAATTACATTTTCTGTCTATTTGATTTTTTTAATTAAATTCAGGGCGTTTCATAAAGAAGATGTTGAAATTTTAGCAGGAGGGATGAGAAGGGCGAAAATTCCTGAAAAATATATTTCGTTTGTGGAGAAAATTTTATTAAAACCATAAGTAAAAACAAAAAATTTTTCTTTTCTTTTCGCAGTGTTGTTGATTTAATTAAGCTTACAAGTATAATTATTACAGATCTAATTGTTGCAATAAAAAAATACTCACACAAAGCCACAAAGCCAATAGATAATGAAAATCAGGAGTGTCAAATATATAGAGATTTTATAAGAGGTCAATGGAAGTTTTTAATCGTTTTTATCTTTATTTGGAACCCTTTCTAATTTTAACCGTGCATAATTTAACATCACCTTAAAAAATTTAACCGTTTTTATTATGGATACAATACTCGGAAAAATTTATAAAATCATGAACGCACTGAAGGAGACAAAAATTCATCTGGGAGATAATGATTTTAGCGTTGAAAATTTTAAAACAAACGGACAGCTGATATTTACAATAGCAAATTCCTGCCTGCATAACAGAATGCTTCTTCTTTACGGGGGAATGGGAGCGAACAAAACAACACTTATAAATGTTATTGGAAGCCGGCTCCGTAATGTTTCTTACAGCGAGATGCTAAGTACAATGATAGCAGGTCATCCCGAGCAGACAGAAGAAAAGATGATTGGTTTCATAGACCCGAGACAATGGATGAGTAAATACGGGGATGGAGAGGATATAAAAGTTATATGGACAAAATGGGCAAAAAGCAAGTGGAAGGTTATAGATGAAATTAACAGATTTCCTCCGGGAAAGCAAAATTTATTTCATGATATTTTAAGAACAAAGCAAATTACATACTCTGGGCAAACGCTTAAAACAGATGACTGCAGAATGTTTTCTACTATGAATCCTGAATTTAAAAGCACATATCCGTTAGATGAGGCATTGCTTGACAGGATTTCTATCTCTGTTCCTGTATATCAGCCGTCATTTAAATATCTTCTTGATTTGCTTTCCCGTCCCTCTGATATTGAGGGCATGGTGGAAGGTATTCCTACATTAAGCAGCGAGGAATTTAATTCACTACCTGAAATGGTTGATGGGATAAAATTTCCCCCCATACTTCAGGTATGTACTGCTTCATTAATAAGGGATTTTGTACTCCTTGAAAGGGCGCCTAATAATGATAAAACACAATTAACTTCTTCGTCAAAACCAAGTAAGGGCTTATGCACACGGCACACAAAATCAAAATATTACGGGAATTTAAATATTGTATCCTGGCAGGTTGATGAAGGACTTTCTGTAAGGGTGTTATTTGATATCCGTGGTTTTACAAAGGCAATTGCCTTTTTAAGGGGTAGTAATGAAGCAACGATTGCAGACTTAAAAGCAGTTGCTCCTTATGTGATATGGCACAGAGTAACACCAAATGAAACAGTGTATAATGCCCCTCCATATTACGGAGCAGACAAATTAAAATTTATTTCAGACCTTGTTGAAAAAAGCATAAATATAACACTTACGGAAAGAGCAGAAATAAATACAATATTCGCACAGGCAAATGACGGAATGATTTCAACAGTTGATGGAATAAGGAAATTAGCAAATTTTGAAGATCCGCTATGTCGGCTTGACATGATAAAATTTCTGGAACACAAAAAGAAATAAATTTAATAATGATAAAATTTAAAAATTCACTTTTTTAAAATGTCAAATAAGTCACCCAAATATCCCGCAAGTAAGGGAGTTAAGTCAAAGGACTCATTATATATCCCAAGACATGACGGAAAATTTATACGTGATAAAGGAGGGCTTGACAAAAATATAATCTGGAATGTAGAAGATGTAATTGATTTTATTTTTCCAAAAATTTATCAGCCCAGGTATAATGAAATTGCTGTCAAATTTATAAATTTTGTTCTTGAATACGAAAAAACGGGAAAGGAAGAAATCACGGGATTTTTGAAGGACAACAAGTATTCCCGTTCAACACTTGAAAATGAGATAATTCCAAAATTGGTTTGTTTTGGATTATTGAAGCGGGAAAGAGAACAGGCAAAATCAGGAAAAAGCAGATACCTCATTCTTTCGGATTCACTTACATTTTCAAATTATCTGGAAAGAATAGCAGGTGCGTGGAGTATGATTGTTTTAACTGCAAGACAAAAAAGAAAGGTAAAAAAGCAGGGTCAGGTTTAAATTTTAGGTTTTAGGCATTTATAAATCCTTTAATTCCTCTAAAATTTGGTGCTGCCCCACTAAAATTGGGATAATTATATATTTGTTTTTTTACTAATATTTTTATAAGTTATAGGACTTACTTAGATTATTTTGTAAATGAACATAAAAAGTCAAGAATTCATATTTGTTTTGTGTATGTCCTGTAATGTTTAAAATTAAATTTATAATATTCAATTTTAATTTTTAAGCAGATTTTTAAAAAATATCTCACAAATTAATTATCCCAACTTAAAGGGATGAGCACCTAAAATTTTCTTTCCCTCGGCAGCAGTAAAAAATGAACCGGCAATAACAATAGCGTTTGCATTATTTGTTTTTTTATTTAAGTCCATTGCCAAATCAATTGCCTCTCTTACATTACCTGCACAAAGCACATTTTTAAATTCATCCACGTCTAAATTTTTTTTCATATCTTCTGGCTCTGCTGCTAGTTCATAATCTGGCTTTGTCAAAATTATTACGGTTATTAATTCCGAAAATTTTAAAACAACATTGAAAATTTCTCCTATATTCTTGTATTTTAAAATTCCGGCAATCAAAATTATCCGTTCAAAATTTTCAAAATTTCTGATTTTTGACATTGTATTAAACAACGCTTCAAAACTTGCTTTGTTGTGGGCAACATCAATAATAATTAATGGATTCCTTTTAAACACTTCAATCCGGCATTCAATCCGGACATTCTTCAATCCGTTCTTAACTGCCTTATCCGAAATTTCTATCCTTCCTTCGTTCCTTAATTTTTCAATGGATTCTATTGCACAGACGGCGTTTTTAATCTGATGTTCTCCTAACAGAGAAATTGTGTATGGCTCGTTTTTATAAACAAATTTCTGAAATTTCAAATCCATATAAATTCCTTTCGGGAAAGAATTCATAACTATCAATTCGGAATTTTTTTGCCTGCAAATTTCATTATATAAATTTAAAATTTCATCCTGAGAAACGCATGTAATTAACGGAACATTGTTTTTTATTATTCCTGCTTTTTCCTTTGCGATTGAAATTTCGTCATTCCCCAAAAATTCTTGATGTTCAATTGAAATGTTAGAAATTATGGAAAGCATCGGATTTATAACATTTGTTGCATCGTATCTCCCGCCCATTCCGACTTCTATAACTGCAATCTCAACTTTTTTCTTTTCAAAACAGACATAAGCCATCAAAGTAACTGCCTCAAAAAAGGTCAGGTCTGATTTTTCAATTATGTTTTTGCATTCGCTAAAAATTTCGCAGACATCTTTTTTTAAAATCTTCCTGTTGTTTATCTGAATTCGCTCTCTAAAATCAATTAAGTGGGGAGAAGTATATAAACCAATATTGTAGCTGCTTTCTTTTAATATTGATGCGAGCATCGTGCTTATACTTCCCTTTCCCTTTGTTCCGGCAATGTGAATACTTTTAAATTTTTCGTGCGGATTGCCGGCAGCAGATAACGCATCTTTTATTCTTTCAGCCGTTAAGTCAATTCCTTTTGAACTTCTTAAATTATAGAGGTATGAAATAATACTTGAATATTTCATTTAAAAAACATGTTGCATTATTGTTTTGCTGCTGCTTTACACTCATCGGCAAATTTTTGCATATCTTCAATGCTCATAAATTCTCCTATCTTTAATTTTTTATTTGACGGACATCCGAATTGTGGAATTCCTTCATTAAAGTTCAGCACATCCGGAAGGCAGTCCATTGCTATTTTCATCTTTTCGGCATCTGCCACATTAACCCATAAAAATTTATATCCTTTATTTTCTAGCTCGTGGACCCATGGCTTCATCTTTACACAGTGCGGGCAGGTATCTGAATGATAAAATGCAATTGTATCTTCACCTATATTATACTTTTGAAGACAGGATGTTTTTACACACACATTATTAAGGCAGTTATTACTTAAACATTCTGAACTGCTTTTACACTGTTCTCCATCAGTCCTTAAATGTTCTTTTCTGCAGACATTGTTTTCACATATTCCGCTTGCACATTCGGCATTGCTTATGCATACTTCTTTTTCTTTCTTTTTGTCCACACAATGCTTTGTTTTGTCACAATACTGAGCAGATATATTACATTCATTATCTTTTTCACAATGCTTCGCTAATTTCCATATTCTTATATATCCATAGTTATTATCCCAAACCAATTTCCAGTTTTCCAGTCGTTTTGAAGGGTCTTTGCACCATTCTGCATCACATAATCTATACTGTGCATAACTGTCAGCATGCTCTCCTAGATATAACTTTGTGAACATATGATTTTGAAATTCATTCGGAGCATAAACAAACTCTCTAAACATAGGCAATCCACAAACAGTGCCTGAGGTATCATCTTTCATAACACACATAATTATATCACCAAATGACTGGATTCCGAGTAATGAGCCATCGTGATTTTTCTTCCATTCATCCCATGTCATTTGTTCTGTTGGAATGGGTGAACCATCTGGTCTATTTTGGTCTGTTAATCCCAAAACAATTGTTTTTTTAACATATATTTGTGATTCGTCCGGCTTATTTATATCAACACTACGTTTTGCAATATCAAATTCTATCATTCCGATATAATCAAGCCGCTGTGTTTTGTTTGGAGGATATCCACAGTAAAAATACAATTTGCTAACCTCTTCAATACCTCCGGCGCTGCTTTTTTCATATACGTCTACCTTTCCTCCAAATTGACATACACCTAATGCATTTTTGTTCGGATTCTCAGGATTTTTAAGCCATTCTTCATACGCTTTATCTTCATGTTTTGACAAGTCACCCTGTGCTATAAAACGCAAAGCATGATTCTTTCCAATCAGAGTATAATCAGTAACAATATACTTTATATTTGGATACCTTTCTAATAGTTTCATTGCTTCATCTTCTGTCTGATACAATGTAAAAAATCTCGCTACTTCCTGAAGCTGCCAATGAACTGCCTGTAAATTATCAATCAATACAGGTCTCTGGGATATAGAGGTGATCCAGTGTCCGTAATCCCACCATGTTAAAACAATATCCTCTTTATTTGTATTTTCATTAAACCACTGCAATCCCGGCATCCACCAGTTTATTCCGCTTCCTATATTCCAGTTATACTCTCCCTGATGAAGCATCATTGTTGATGAATGCCATAAAGGTGAAATGTATGGAAATGAGGTGTGAGTAACCACTTTGCCGGTAGCATGATCTGTTGATGTGTAATTTATGTCATAAATATAAGGAAATGCAAATAACGGAATTATAAGCACCGCAATTGTCCCTATAATTCTCAGCCCGTTCAGGTGTTTTCTGGTAATTCCGGCAATTAGTCCAATAGTGGCACCTAACGCAATAACCCCAAGAACAGTACTAACTCCTCTTTGAGGTACATTATAGTATGCCCACAGCCCAGAAATTGCCAAAATTAAAATTATTAAAGCACCCATTCTTCCTCCTTCTGGAGAAAATTTAAGTGTAAGCAAAAGTATAGCAATAATATCAAAACAGACAAAAAGCATAAATACAAACCATGGATTTATACCTGCAAATAAAGATGATAAAGACGCACTCATCATAACTATCACCATATAATGAATCAGTATTGCTATTCCTATTGGTATGAGGGTATGCAGTGATGGTTTTCCCTGCCTGCCTGCAATCAGATAAGAAAGCAACGGAATCATTCCAAGCCCATATAAAAATAAAATTCCGTAAGTTGTAAAATCACCACGACCCAGTTGTTCCGCGATTGTTTTATAGACAACCCCTTGTGCAGTAACCGTCAATGCATCCAAAACAGGGTCAAGAACTAATTGAGGCAAGGCAAAAATTACTATTACTCCTATAATAATAATTCCCACGCTTACTCCTCCCAAAACATTTTTTGGAAATTTGTTTAATGCATTTTCTATGAACAAATTTACCATTTCAAGTTTGCCATATTTTTTATTTTCATTATATTCTTCATATTCTTCATTTGCTATTATTTTGTTTGACTTTATTAAAAACAACCTCAGCATTTCAAGGATTAAAGGAACAGCAATAACAGCGACAAAAATAAGCATCGCTGTTTTAGAAATATTAAATGCTGGAAGGACATTATGCGCATGTAAAATCAATACATTAAACAATGGAAAAATCATCGGAATTATTATATACGGCACATGAGAAAATGTATTTTCTTTGTTTAAAAATTTTACAAGCGCATACAAAACGCCAAATAATCCGATAGCATATAATCCATAAGCAGCATATCCGCTCCATGCAACAGACCAAAAGAAAAACGTAATTCCGGCAATAAATGTCCATTTTAATGACCTGTTTTTAATCGCATTGAATATTACATACAAAGTTGCCATCATAAGCACTAATCCCATTTCACTTGCTTCGGCACTTCCTGCAATTGACCTTGTACTGTAAAGATAATTAAAGCCCAGACAAAACGCACCTATCAGTCCGACTAATTTGTTGTGCGGAGCATAAGCAGAAAAAATTTCCCTGAGGAACAAATACATAAAAATTATTGCAAAACCGGCCATCAGTCCGCCGAACAGCATCGCTGTATCATACGGGTTGATGCCGAGCGGGGATAAAATTTTTGCCGTTGATGCCATAAATACTGCATGTAAAAAGAAACCTGACGAAAAATCACCCCCGCCAAGTGTTTCACCGTAATACTTTTTCCATTCATAATCGCCTTCTGGTTTTGGATATACTAAATCATCATGATCCATTACATATTCATTTGTATAAGTATTATTAACAATTTTATAATGCCAGTGACTGTCAAACGCATCACCACTTGTTAAATAAGGATTTGTTGCCGGAATCAGATGAAATAAAAATACAGAAATAACAACAGCAATCACAGCTGCAAATTCCTTTGATAAAAATTTATGCATTGATAATACATAAAACAGCAAATAAATTCCAATAACAACACCAAAAACATTAAAATCACCAGCCATCCAGCCGACACTATTCATTCCATGATAAGAAAACAATGCCTCTGTAAATATCAGAACAGGAACTCCTGTAAGATAATAATTCTTAACCTTCCTGAAATACATATAAACAAAATAAGATGACAATACACCAAGTATTAAAAATATAATTGTAAAGACAGCAGGAAAAATTTCGTTTGCTCCCGAAACAAATGGTTTGATAATTGCCAGTATAAATGTCAAAACCGAAATAATAAACAACGGTTCAATAATTCTCCCGCTAATACCTTTTATCCATTCCTCTAAATTTTTTGATGTTGGTAAATTTACGCCTCGCATTTTAAAAAGTTAGTTTAGTTAGTTTATGTAGAGTTTATGTAGTTTATAAAATTAGTTTATAAATTTATAACAGAATATTAAATTTTAACTTTTGTTTTTTGTTTTGTTTTGATTTCGGTTTTGTTTTTTGTTTTGTTCTGGTTTTGTTCTGGTTTTGTTTTGATTTCGGTTTTATTTTCCGAAATTTCTCTTTGTTTTTTTATAGTTGTCTATAATTTTGAGCAGGTCATCTTTTTCTAATTCGGGCCATAGTTTATCAACGAAATAAATTTCCGAGTATGCTCCCTGCCACAGCAAAAAGTTACTTATGCGGTGCGCACCTGTTCTTATAAATATATCGGGATACTCCTTAACGAGTAATTTGTTTCTCACATTTTCTTCATTAACTTCTTCCTTGCTGTCCTTAAATTTTTCTATAACTTCCATAATTTCCTGCCTTCCTCCGTAAGCAACTGCTAAATTTACCTTATGTTTATTGTATTTTGCTGTCGCATCTTCCAGTTCCTTTAATTTATCGGTAAATTTTTTACTTTTTACTGCATCTAAATTTCCGCAGATTTGGACAGAAACCTCATTTTTGTGAAGCCGTTCATCGTTTATAGTTTTATCAATTTCCTTTATTAAAATTTTGTTTAAAATTTCCAGCTCCTCTCTGCTCCGGTTTTGTATATTCTCTAGAGATAACGCGTAAGCGGTGAGACATTCAACATCCATTTCGGCGCACCATTCAATAAAATCCCTGAATTTATTCATTCCGGTTGCGTAGGCATTTTCAAGGTTCATACCCTTTTTTTTGGCATACCTTCTGTTTCCGTCTGGTGTTATAGCAATATGCATTTTAAAATTTTGAATTAGAAATTTAGATTTTGAAATAAATTTAATTAAGGTATAATTGTTAAACAATTTGTATAGTTAAACAAATGTATATTTTTAAAATGGAAATTTCTGAAATAAAGGAGAAGGATAAAAAAATAAATGCGTTCATCGTATTTAACGAGAAATTTAAATCAGATGAAGAAAAAATAAAGGGAAAAACAAAAGAAAATTTATCTGACTGCGGAAAATTAAAAGGTCTGAAAACAGGCATTAAATCAAATATGAATGTTTCCGGACTAAAAATAACATGTGCCTCAAAAACTCTTGAAAATTATGTTTCATTTTATGATGCTACTGTTGTTGAACGGATAAAACAAAATTCCGGATTGATCGTTGGAATGACAAACATGGATGAATTCGCATGCGGAAGTTCCGGAGAAACATCCTACTTCAATCCGACACAAAATCCTTCTGCACCTGGACACATTCCAGGTGGTTCAAGCAGCGGAAGTGCAGCTGCTGTTGCTGCGGGATTTGTTGACTGTGCGTTGGGAAGCGATACAGGTGGAAGCATAAGAAATCCCGCGTCTCACTGCGGTATCGTCGGATTTAAGCCGACTTACGGAGTTGTTTCAAGGTATGGTCTGATTGATTTGGCGATGTCCCTTGACCAGATCGGACCAATGGCGAAAGATGTCCGGACAGCTGCATTATTGCTTGAAGTTATTGCGGGACAGGATGGAAAGGACGCTACATGTTTGAATTCAGGCGGAAATTTTTCCAGTTTTCACAAAAATTTGAATACAAATTTAAAAAATTTAAAATTCGGATATGCAAAAGAGTTTGATGAACTGATAAGTGATATTGGGATAAAAAATGTAATTCATAAAGGTATTGATAAAATTTCATCCGCTGGAGGTGAAATTGTGAATGTTTCATTGCCTGACTTAAATATTGCCCTACCAACTTATTATCTAAATGTATATGTTGAGTTTTTTTCTGCAACGAGAAAACTTGACGGAAGAAGGTATGGATACAGGATTGAGGATGTCTGTGGAGAAGAGGTGTTAAGAAGGATTATACTCGGGAAATTTATCTCCCAAAAAGAGAATGCAGGAAGTTATTACAGAAAGGCGATAATGGCAAGGACATTGCTTAAAAAAGAAATTTCTGAAATTTTTAAGAATATTGATATTTTGCTTTCTCCAACAGTTCCGAAACTGCCTCACAAAATAGGGGAGAAAATTTCTGACCCAATGGTTATGTATGCTTATGATATATTTACAGTTCTTGCAAATCTGGCAGGAATTCCAGCAGGTGTTGTGCCAGCAGGAAGGGCTGATAGAATTCCAACAGGGTTGCAGTTTATGGGAAAGGCATTGGGAGATCAGAAGGTTTTGAATGCAATGTATGGATTTGAAAATTTATGAAATTTCAAAATGTCTGAATACGATGTATTTATATAGGAATTGTATGAAATAATCAGCTGAAAGGGCAAAGGCATTCTTGCCGGAAAGGAAATTTCCTGCAAGCCGGGCATTTCTGTTGTGATTCCAAAAGGAGTAAAGCATAAAATTATCACAGGCAATGACGGTTTATATCTGCTGGCAAAATTTATTCCCGCATTAGTTTGAAAATTACTCAATCAAAATTTCGGAATAACCTCTTTTATAAATTTATATTTTTTAATAAATGGTTTCAAATCATCAAGGCAGTTTTTTAAATGTTCATCAAGTTCTTCTGTTTTGATGCGCATTCGTAACCTTTTTAATTCAGCATGTTCGTAAATCATAGAAAGCAAATCAGAAATTTCAACAATATCTCCTTCAACACCTCCTTTCTTTTTTTCCTTCCATAATTCAATGTATTTGTATCCTCCTTCTATGTCATTTATGTTTGCATTGCTGAAAATGTCTTTTGCTATCTCTTCCTTTGCTTTACTTAGATCAGGAATGTATTTTTTACAGGGATAAGGAATATCTGTAAGTATTGATTCTTCTATGTCGTGAATTAGTGCTGTCCTTAAAATTTTTTCTCCGTCAATTTCAAATCCATTCTTCCTGAACAAATCAATTAGCAGCATTGAGATAACTGCTGTATCTAATGTATGCTCGGCGACACTTTCAACTTCGTTTAATTTAATTCCGCAGGAAATCCATCCGCTTCTTGGAATGTCTCTTAAAATTTTATAATTTCTCAAAAAATAAAGAAATGTGTGCATATTTATTTAAATAAGTTAAGTAGTTCTCAAATCGCGAAGATTTGAAATACTAAAAACTATATTGAAATCTTTAGGTTTCAATCTTTAAAATTTTATGAGATTTTTAAATACTAAAACCTTTGGTTTCAATCTTTAAAAAATCTGTGAGATTTTTTAAAGATTGAAAACTGCAAGTTTTCAATCTTTAAAAATCTACAAGATTTTAAAATACTGAAAACTGCAAGTTTTCAATCTTTAAAAATCTACAAGATTTTAAAATACTAAAAATCTACAAGATTTTCAATCTTATTTTAAATTTCGTTAGAAATTTTAAATCTGTGTCCCTGTGTGAGAAATTACCTTTTAATTAGCCAAACAATTACAAAAATTTAAATACAAAAATTTACCTGATTTTACCTTGGATTGCCAAATGGACCTGAAGTATTGTTATTTTTTTATTTTTGTGCATTTAACTAATGCGTCTATTGTTGCCTGTGCCAGATTTAAGGAAGTTCTTGTATGCCCTGTTGACGATGACCACATGTCCTTTATTCCTGCCAGCGCCAACACTTTTTTTGTAACCTCTCCGGCAACCAGTCCCAAACCTCCTGCAGCAGGAATTAATTTAACACTTACACTTCCACTGTTTCCAATCATGGTAATCGGAAGGGTGTGAGGCTTTCCGCAATTACAAAACCAGCTTCCGCATCCTCTATTTATTTTTTTAATGTTTAGTTTTGCAGCTCTGACTGCCTGGGTAATTGCTATTGGCACTTCTTTTGCCTTTCCCTGTCCCAATCCGATATGGCCGTCTCCGTCACCGACAGCCACAACAACCTTGAATCTCATAACTCTACCATTCGTTGTCACTCTCTGCACTCTTTTGTTTTCAATAATTTCTTCACCAAGGTTTGGCAATAATTTCTCAACGATCTCCGGATCTTTTATCCGGATGTTCTTTTCCAGAATTTCATCTATTGTTTTAATTTCTCCGTTTGCTACCTTCTTTCCAATTTCTGTTTTTGGTATCCATGCACTTTTTTCTGTTTCTATCCTTCTTATACGCCTTCTAAGGTCAACAACCTCCTCTCTACTTCTTCCGAATCCACCGCTAAATCCTCCTCTTCGTCCACTTCTGCCAAATCCACCGCCTCTTCCACTGCTAAATCCTCCTCTTCCACTTCCATTGCCTCTGCCAAATCCGCTTCTTACCTGACTCTCTCCGCCTTTGATTTCTCTTGTAGCGCTCCCTGTAGCAGTATGTGCTTTTTTTTCCGCATTAATGTTTGTTTCTGCCATTCTTTACTTAGAAAATGAATTTTTTATATTATTTAATGTTTGTTCAAAAATCCCTGTTACGGATTTTGATATGTGTCCTCCCTTTAGTCGTTCTTCATCAGGCAAAATTTTATCTGACAGATGAATCTTCATTCCCGCATCAACAGCTCCCTTTCCTGCGGCATAAATTTTACTTCCCTTTGTTGACTTTTTAATCCCGATATCAAGAATCACTCCTGTATCCGAATGTTTTATCCCTTTTAATCCGCATAAAAAGCCAGTCAAATATGCTGCAGGAGTATTTGAACACGAAATATTCCACCCGTATTTCTTTAAGTCCTTTGAATTTGCAGAGACTATTATTTTATCTCCGTCCTGATGAAACTCCACAAGCTGGGCGATAACATATTTATTTGTAGGTCTGAGCACCAATCTAATTTCTTTTGACTTTATTAAATTTAATCGTTTTTTATAGTTTGTTTTATTTTCTCTCCTTCGTCTAAATTTTACGCTGTAAGTTGTATTTGTTACCATTTTTTAAATTTTACTTTATAAGTTCTTTATTCTTTTTCATACCAGAAACATACTCTCCCAGATGTTTTTTGTTCCTGAAAAAATTTCCCTTTGCAAGAAGGTATAATTTTCTATATTCTGATGTATTTATTTCTTTTTTATTGCGCATTTCTGCAAGAAAATTTCTTAGTACTCTTATCTTCGCAATCCATGTTGTCTTCGGATCAGTTCTTGCCTTAAATGTTCCTTTTCTCTTTCCATGTCCCCTTTGTCTTCCTTTTGCTCTTTGTGCATCTCTTTCTCTTGCCCTTGCCCCGCATACGCCTTTTTTTGGCATTATTTCTATAGGTCTCCTATTTCCTATCTCTATTTTTACATCAGTGAGTTTTTTTATATCCTTCCTTGTAATCGCCTTTTTTATTTCATCTAACTTTAAAGGATTAAAATAGACCCTGCCCTTACCGACACCGAATAACCTTGCTGTCAGATTTTTCAGATTTTTAAAATTCATTTTAACGATGTTCTAAATTAAATTTTTCTAAATTAAATTTCTCCTTTTCTCGGATTTAATATTATGATGTTTAATTCGTTTGCTTTTTTTATTATTTCATTCCTTTTCTTTCTTCCCACCTGAGATGATATGACTGCTGCCTGAATATTTTTGTTTATATTTTTAAGTTCCTTGAGGTTGTTAATTGCCACTGTCCAATATCCGGATGGATGAATTCCTCTGATACTTTCCGGCTTTTTATAGCCGACTTTAACCAAATGTCCCTGTCCTCTCTTTTCAACCCTCAGCTTACTATCCACTCCCTTTGGCTTTCTCCACACTTCATCTAACCGCTTAACCATTCCATACTGCTGCCGTAAAAATTTTGGCTTTTTGGCACGTATGTGATGAGCAATCTTGAATAGTCGTTTTTCTTCCCCTTCAAGTTTTCTTTTGGTCCTTACATTCTTTATTTTTTCTACCGGTTTTTCTTTCTTAATCATTTTTTTCGGCATCTCTACTGTCTTTTTCTTTGTCTCAGGTTTTTCTAATTCTTCTTTATGTTCTTCTGTTTTTTCTGTTAGCGGACTTGTTACTTCTCCGGGTTTTTCTATCTCTATACTTTTACCCGCATCATCTTTAGCCATTTCTATACTTTTACCCGCATCATCTTTAGCCATTTTTATTTCCTCTGTTTTTGTTACTTCTTCTGTTGTTACTTCTTTTTTTATATGTTTAACCTCTTCTTTATCATCAATCTCCTCTTTATCTACCTTTTCTTTAGATGTTCTTTTTTTTAGACCTTCCTCTGTATTTTTTTCTTCTGTGTTTTCTGCCATCTTTTTAGAATAAAAATTTATGATTTAAATTTAGATTGTTGATTATTTGTTATTATTTTATCAGGACTCCGTCTTTTTCAATTATGTATATTCCGTCCTGAAATACCCTTCTGTCCTTGTTTTTAATTTTTCCTGCCTGTTCAATATTTGCTGCTGTTTGTGATGTCTTTTCAATATCTATTCCTTCAACTGTCAAATCCTTTCCGCTGACCTTTACATTAACACCGTCCAGAATTTTTGCTCTCCGCATAGATTTTTCACCGAGAAAATTTTTAATCATTAATTCTTTGCCGTTAACTTCAAGTGAAACCGGAAAATGTGAAAATACCAGTTTTAATTTATAAATCACTTTATTATTTGCCCCCTTTATCATGTTGTTTATGTGAGAATAATAAGTGTTTAGCAATTTCTTTTCTCTTTTTTTGTCTGTCTTTGTCGATATAATTACTTCCTTTTCATTTGTATTTATCTGTAAATCATAAGGGTCAAATTTTTTCTCAATCTCGCCGTACTTTCCCTTCACTTTTATCAGGTCATTTGTAATTTCCACATTTGTTCCTTGCGGAATTAAAATTTTGTCCTCCATTTTCTAATATTATGTTAATTAAATTTTATTCATTAAGATTAAAATAGTTAAAATTACAAAGTTAAAATATATGATGTAAATAGTTAAAATAGATACACTAATATACATAAGCCAGTAATGTTCCTCCCGTATTGTTCTCTTTTGCTTCTTTATGTGCCATAATTCCCTTTGAAGTTGACATAATCAGCAGTCCGAAATCCATTGACGGAAGATATCTCATCTCCCAACGCATAATGTCATTTCTTTTTGTATAAAATCTCGGCTTTACCGCTCCGCAGTTATTTATTTTGTGGGCCATATTTACTCTCACCTCTCCGCCGGGAACAGTCTCAATAACCTCAAAATCGCCGATATAGCCTGACTTTTGAAAAATTTTTAAAATTTCTATCAGTAATTTTGATGACGGTCTGATTACACAATCTTCTTTTCCAAGCATTTCATAATTTTTTATAGTTGTCATTGCATCGTTAAGCGTATCTCTGCTCATCTTGAAAAATTTATAAATTTAATTAACCTGATTGATTATTTGTTTATTGTTTTGCTTATTTAGATGTATTTTTTAAATCCGATGCTTTCTGCTACTTCTCTAAAACACCGTCTGCATATATTTAATCCCTGTTTATGAATTAACCCTCTGCTGTTTTTACAGATTTCACATTCGTCCTTTGCAAATTTTTTCTTCGGATTTTTAGATTTTTTCATTTTCTGATGTTTTTATTCTTTTAGTATATTCTTTTATTCTTCTTTTTTTATAATATTAACCTTAAATTTCTCGGTGATAAATTTCTCTGCTTCTTCACCTTTCACCCTGTGAGCATTTGAAATATCCGAGCGTTTTATCTTTCTCCTCATAATACTGTAGCCATTCCGCTCAATCTTCGCGTTTATATTCAGCCCAAAATTTCCTATTTCCATAATATACTTCATTCCCGGAATATCAATATATTCTTTAATTCCGAATGAAAAATTTTCTCCGTCAAAACAGGTTGGTTTAACCCTCCAGTCTACTGCCTCAAGACACCTTTTCAGAATCTCTTCGGCATCCTTCCCGCGCAAAGTTACCTTTACTCCAATTGCCTCTTTCTTTTTAAGATTCCATGTGGGGATTCTTTTTTTACTTATTGTCTTTATCGGTTTTCTTTTTGTCAGTAAATTGAGCAGTTTCCATGCCTTTTCAACCCTTTCCCCTGACTGTCCGACACCAATATTGAGTACAACTTTTTCTATTTTCAGGTCCCTCATTGGATTTTGTTGTGCGTCCATTATAAGTTAAATTTAATAAACTGATAAATTTAAAGATTTAAATTTTAAATCTGGATTAACGGTTTTTCTTCGCCGATAACGAGTACATAGTCAGTTGATGTTTCAATATCTCCGACCTTTGTTAACGGAGGAATATTTTTGGTTCCTTTGGTTATATTAACTATTTTTCCTTCTTTTCCTTTGTTTCTGCCGTTTGTTATTAAGGCACTTGCTCCTTCCTTAAATTTTAAAATTTTTTTAATTACCTTCTTTTTTGCGGAAATGTCAAAAACAACTGTATCGTTTGTATTTATTTTTGCATTATCATTGTCTTTATTAACAAGGAAAGAGTATCCGTCCCCCGTGGAAATATGGATTTTGTTGCCTTTTACGACATGTTTCCCGGTAACCTTTGCCAATTTGGATTTTGCTTCTTCTTCACTTGTTTCTTTGAGCAATAAGTTCCTTGATTTTATTGTTGAAGGAACTACTCGGTAATATTTATTCATCTTGGGAAATGAAAGGACATCCATGATACCAATTCCAAAATTTCCATCTTTTATTATTCTGCCATCTACAAACACATTTCCTTCCCGCAAAATTTTATTTACCTCTCTGCTATTGTCTGCAAATTTCAACATGTCCCTGATTACATAAGTCAATGGAAATGATTCGTCCTTTTTCTGCGGCCCTCTCGGAGTTGATAAATTTCTCGGATACTTGCCCAATCCAACAGATGTACGTTTTGTGTGCATTTTTTGATTTATTAAAAAATATTTGAACGAAGTGAAATTATTTTAATTTAAAAAATTTGAGTATTTAGGATTGTTTTATATTGTTTTATATCTATATTGTTTTATTATTGCCGGTTGTTTTCCCTATGCTGACACCTCAACAGATGTTCTTGATAAAATTTCTCTTCGCATTCTATCTTCCAGATACAGGTCAATGAGCACACAGTTTGAAGGGTGAATCGGAACGAGTGCATCCTTTCCGTTGTTCTTCCTGACTGTAATCCCATTCACATAAATTTTATATTTCTTTAAATTAACAGATGTAACCTCACCCTCTTTTCCTTTATACTCTCCCCTCATTATTTTTACAATATCTTTCTTCCTGATTGAAAGGGATCTACGATTATATTTCCTGCTTAATTCTTCACTTAAATGCCCTGCCATCATTTTATGCCTTGCATGCGAGGGGGCATTGTATAAAAATTTCCTTTGCTTTCTTGGCTTACTACTTTTTACTGATGTTACCATCTTTAAATATCCTTATATATTTATATTTTATAGTTTAAATAAAATTTAATTTAATAATTAGCAATAGGAATTAAAAAGGTTAATAAAATTTTTGGTCGTTCAAAAAATAATGAAGAGAAAAATAATCAAAGACAAAATAAAAATTAAATTTCAATCAATCTTTGGCAGTGTTTATTGGAAATTTAGAAATAAAAAATAAGAAAAAAATAAGAAAACAAACGGTTTCAAAGAATTTTATGCGGGGGAAGGGATTTGAACCCTCGAAGGCTTACGCACACAGGATCTTAAGTCCTGCCCCGTTGACCGCTTGGGGACCCCCGCAATAAATGGATTTTTATGAGACCTTTTCCAAAAGTTTCTAAAGTTTCTATCTTATTTAAATTATCTTTTTAAATTCGTCCATGATTTTCATTGTAATTTCTCCCGGACCGTTCTTTATTTTTCTTCCGTCAACTTCTCTTATTGGAATAATCTCTGCTGCTGTTCCTGTCATAAATGTTTCATCTGCATTATAAATTTCAAGCAAGGTTAATTTCCTTTCCTCAACTTCAATATTTAAATTTTTTGCTATGTCCATGACCGTCTTTCTTGTTACTCCCAACAACATTGATGAATCAGTTGAAGGTGTTAAAATTTTCCCGCCTTTAACAACAAAAATATTATCCCCTGTTCCCTCGCTTACAAAACCATCAACATCTAACATTAACGCTTCATCTGCCTGAACATTATAAGTCTCAATCTTTGCAAGTATGTTATTCAGATAGTTTAATGTTTTTGCCTTGACATCAAGACACTGCGGAGGAATTCTTCTCATTGAGGCAGTTATTACTTTAATACCTTTGCTATATAAATCTCCATACATTGCCTCCCAGTATGTTGCGATTATAATTACAGTTGGTTTCGGACATTTTCTTGGATCTAATCCTAAATCACCGACACCTCTGCTTATAACCAACCGCATATAAGCATCCTTCAGAGTGTTTGCTTCAAGTGTTTTATAAAGGGCTTCCCTGATTTCATCCTTTGTCATTGGAATTTGCAATTTTATATATTGTGCTGACGCAAAAATTCTGTCAATATGTTCATCAGCCCTGAAAATTTTTCCGTTATACGCTCTTATTCCTTCAAACACACCATCACCGTATAAAAATCCGTGGTCAAATACAGAAATTTTTGCATCTTCCTTGTCGTAAAATTTCCCATCAATATATATTTTCATTTTGACAGTATTTGTGTTAATTTTAAGTTAATTAGTGTCCATCCGTAAAGTATAAAATTTTGAAAAAATTTTAACTTTTTCAAGGTAAATTATTATGTTTTTGACAAAAATTACGGGTTTATGGATGAACACTAATTAAGTTAATTATTTGTGGTAATTATTAGGAATAGAATAATAATTTTTTAAATTAAAAATATGTTTTATGCCGAGGTCGCATAGTCCGGTAGTGCGCACGCCTGGAAAGCGTGTGGCTGAAAGGCCTCCAGAGTTCAAATCTCTGCCTCGGCGAAATTTTATGCAACAATCATTACAAAATAACCATAACCCGTAACCATAACCCTATTACAAAATATTACAATGTTACAGTAATTACTATAAAATAAATCAATAATTACAAAATAATTACAATAATACGATAATAGGTAAATTTATAAAAATAATAAAATTTATAAACCAAAGAAAGATAAGCATAAAATAAAAAATGGCATCTAAACAAACAGGATTTAAATTAGTGATGAATGACTCTGAAAACAAAAAAACATACCAGATAGCATTGGATGAAAAAAAGAGCGAAAAATTTATAAATCTCGAGATCGGAAATAAATTTGATTGTTCAGTTATTGGAATTCATGGATATAAGATAGAAATTACTGGGGGAAGTGATATTGCCGGCTTTCCAATGAAAAAAGGAATACATCAGGAAAGAGCAGGAGTTATTGTCGGAGAAGGAAGATACCGAAAGAGAAAAACATTTGGGGGAGAAAAGATTAATAAAAATACTTCTCAGGTAAATGCGAAAATCACTAAAAAAGGAGAAGTTCCGATTGAGAAAATTTTAGAAGAAATTTCTCCGAAAAAATAAAAAAGGAGTAAAATAAATTGACTATAAATAAAATAGAAGGAAGAATGGGTGTAAAAAAGAAAAATAAAAAAAATACTAATAAGAAAGACAATACTGTTAAAGAAAGAGTAAACGAGGAAAGAACAGTAATAACTGTGGAAAAAGAGGAAAGAAAAGAAGTTAAAGAAAGAATAGAACAAAATACACAGTCCGAATGGAATATCGGATTAATTGGTCATGTAGATCATGGAAAGACAACAATAGCAAAGGCATTGAGCGGTGTTTGGACGAGTAAATACAGCGAGGAATTAGAGAGAGGAATCACGATAAGAATCGGTTATGCTGATTTTTCAATTTATAAATGTCCGAAGTGTTTTGAGCCGGAATGTTATACTTCTAAAAAAGTATGTCAGTATTGCGGCAGTGAAACAAAATTTTTAAGAAAAATTTCTATTGTTGATACACCCGGACACGAAAGTTTAATGGCAGTAATGCTTTCCGGTGCCTCTGTAATGGACGGAGCAATTATGGTTATCGGTGCAAATGAAAAATGCCCGCGGCCGCAAACAGCCGAGCATCTTGTTGCTTTATCCATACTTGGAATAAAAAATGTTATTATTGTTCAGAACAAAGTTGATCTGGTTTCTAAAGAGGAGGCAAAAGAAAATTATGCCCAGATAAAGGCATTTGTTAAAGATGTATTTCCCGATGCCCGGATTATTCCAATAGCTGCAACTTATGATGCCAATATAGATGTGCTGATTAAAGCAATCAATGATATGGCCGAAAAAGGCATTGAAGAAAAAATCAAAAGTGAAAAGGAACAGTTTTATATGCATGTTATTAGGTCATTTGATGTTAACCGGCCCGGAAAGGGTATTACTGAAATGAATGGAGGAGTTATTGGTGGAAGTATTCAAAGAGGAAGTATAAAGGTCGGTGATGAAATAGAGATAAAACCAGGGATTACAATAAAGAATAAATTTCATCCGCTTACTACAAAAGTTTTTGAACTCTATGGAGGAGGTGTAAAGGTAGATAATGCGAAACCCGGGGGCTTAATAAGTATAGGTACAACATTAGATCCGTCGGTAACAAAAGGTGATGGAATTACCGGAAATGTTGTTGGATTAAAAGGAACACTGCCGGAGCCGGTTTATAAATTAAATGTAAAGATAAGTCTGTTCAAAAATCTAATAACTATTGGCGAGATAAAACCGTTTGTTCAGAATGAAAGCATAATGATAAGTGTTGGCACAGCACTGCGTGTTGGCACTATCCGGGATGTTAAAAAAGGAGAGATAGAATTGTTCAATCCTGTCTGCGTTGAAAAAGGCCAGAGAATTGCAATAGGAAGAAGATTTAGCACAGCATGGCGTTTGATAGGATACGGGATTGTGAAATAAAATTTTTGTATTTGAAATTTTGAAATTTGTATCTAATCAAAAGTTTCCCATTTCAGTTTATTCCATTAACAAATCACCTCGCTGTTGTTCGGAGATTTAAAATTTCTAATGAAATTTAAAATAAGATTGAAAATCTGTTGATTTTAAAATTGTGAAAATATTTCCTAAAACCAGGATTTAAATCTTTTGTATAAATTCTTGAGATTATTTATAGGTTTAATCTTAATAATTTAATGAGTTGGGAAACTTTTGTAATTAATGTTAATTAATTAATGTTGGTGGCAAGAAAAAACAGAGTCGGCAATACTCATTTTTCAATAACTTTGAAAGATGGGTATTTATATTTATATTAAATTTTTTATTTTTAAATTTAAAAAAATAAAAAAAATAAAAAAAAGAGAAAATTCCCCTCTCTCTGCCTTTTAATCTGTGTTTTATTGCAGCATCAGTTGTCCAACTGTATATGTGTCTCAACTACATTGCCCCAGAACGGGTTCCAATTTGGTTGTCCTGGCGGAGGAATAATAGCCCACGAAAGAATTGCTCGCACCCTTCGTACCGCGCAAATGCTTTCTAGCATTGATAGTAATTTTTTTGGCATTATTATGCCTTTCCTCACTGCATATTCTATCGGCAACTTATTTACATTTCCATTTCCGGGATCAAATACATTCACCTGTCCAAGTCCCTGGTCCTCCCACAGGTCAGTAAAGTTACCATTATTTGCCCAGTCAGCATAGAAGCGGACATATTCTGTACCCCCAAAGCCATTAAGACAAGAACCACCGTACCCATATGGTCGTTTTATATAAATCACACCCATTAATTCTCTTAGTTGCGGGTGATAACCAACAGCCATAAGTTTTTCGTACGCCGTTTGGTCATATTTGCAGACGAACTTCATCGGGTTTTCTTTCCATTTTATGAACTCATCCTTTTTGATTCCTGACAACCCCAACCTAGCGTTTATCATTACATCCTTTATTTGCCCCTTTGCTACAATAGATTCCAATGTATCAGTTCCCGGTAGCATCGCTTTATATTCCTTTACTAATTTTTCATCCATGTTAATTACTAATTTTTCATCCATTTTTATTTATATTTATATTTTTTGTATTTACCTTTCGGCAAGGTTCTTATTTAAGGTGACCTTGTAAAGCACCCCTTGTCGGTGCTTGGCTGTGATATTCGTTCCTCAATAGCAATTGTCAGCAACACAGCCAAAATTGCTGTGCTATTAGGAACCTTTTTGTGTTGTCTTTTGTTTGCTTTCAAAAGAAAGCATCCCTCTATTAAGAGAGAACTCCCGATGTCATCACCCTATAAAAATTTTATTTTTGTTTTTTAATTTTTTTTATACACCTCCATTTTTTAATTTTTTTTTAGATTTTTACTTACACTCCACACATCCAGAATAAAATTTGAAAATTTTTAAGTATTTTTAACCTTGAAATTGAAGTGCGGAATATATAGTGAATTTATCTACATTTTACACTAAATTTAGTATTTATTAAGTTGCTTGAAGGGGGTAAAAAATTAGCAAAATGACTATAATATAAATTTACCATAAATTAAGATAATATATAAATTAAGATAATATATAAATTAAAATTTAAAGATAATATTTTAAAGATAATATGATAAATTAAAATAATATAAATTTACCATAAATTAAGATAATATATAAATTAAGATAATATATAAATTAAAATTTAAAGATAATATTTTAAAGATAATATGATAAATTAAAATAATATAAATTTACCATAAATTAAGATAATATATAAATTAAAATAATATTTAAACAAAAGTTTCCCATTTCAATTTATAGTTCTTGTTATCAATTTTGTTCGATTTTATAATTTTTATCGTATTATAAAATATGAGATTTACTTATCTGGAAAGTATAAAATTTACTTATCTGGAAAGTATAACAATTTTAGTTAAGATTTGTCCGAAGGGCTTTCTTATCAAATATTTTTAAATAAACAAATAATTAACTATATTTTTGCGAAATGGGAAACTTTTGTCTAATTTATAAAATGAATACTAATGAAGTAAATGCAGGGGATTTTGTAAAGATTACAACAAGCGATAAAATTTTTGAGGGCCATCTAATGCCGGAATACGAACTTGAAAGCAAGGAATTTTTGTTC
>Ga0210029_1000525_pt1 | contig 24700 bp, 15 predicted proteins | sample CryGeymeta201521_FD_183985 | JGI IMG/M metagenome (GOLD analysis project Ga0210029, IMG submission 183985) | Groundwater microbial communities from Crystal Geyser aquifers in Utah, USA - Crystal Geyser metaG 2015-21 (SPAdes) (version 2) | ecosystem: Environmental > Aquatic > Deep subsurface >... | reverse complement strand
CGGACAGCGGAAGCCCTCGGGCCACCGCAACCGAGAGAGGCACTCACGACAAGCGGCGTCCGTCGAGAACCGCGCCTCGAAATCCAGCAGCGTCTTCGGCTAGTCCTCCATGACGCCCTATCCTACAGATAGCGCTACTGGAGACAAGTGCAGAGCCAGGTTGGCCTAATGCGCCCATTTGGGATTGCAGATGGCCGACCACGGAGGGAGCGAGGGGAGCCGGCGGGTGCACTACTATGCAGTCCGGAATGCATGCGCATGCAGTTGGGAATGCAACCGGTTCCAGTTCCCACTGGGAGCGCATTCATTCTGACACCCGTGGGACAGGGTTCCTAACCTGTCGACGCCGTGGTTGCGATGCACCGGAAGGGCTGACAGGTTGGGAGCCCTGTCCCACGGGCTGACAGGTTGGGAACCCTGTCCCACGGGCTGACAGGTTGGGAACCCTGTCCCACGGGCTGACAGGTTGGGAACCCTGTCCCACGGGCTGACAGGTTTGGCAACCTGTCCCACGGGCTGACAGGTTGGGAACCCTGTCCCACGGGCTGACAGGTTGGGAACCCTGTCCTACGGTTTGTGAGGAGGACGAAGGTGAGACGAGGAACCTCGCACGTATGGCAGCGGCGCCGCGATCGATGCGCCGCAGTGGGCAGTGATCGGAAGGCAGCAGGCAGGCGGCGTGGGGCCGTGGAGTCTCTGGGAGCGCTTTGCCGGCTGCCACCTCGCGCGCCATCGTGTATACTCACTCTCCGCCGGTGACCTGCCGTGTCCCTGAGCTTCGGGTCTACGCGCAGTGCACTCCACGATTCCCATCGCGGCCGCAACCAAACAGGAATCTGCGCAGGGAGACGAGATTCTGACGGTTGGCGGTACCGAGTCAGGAATGCCTCCCGGCAGACCCATGGACGTCGAAGCATTCCTCCAATCACTGCGACAAGCTCCGGAGTACGCTGGGCAGATTGTCCACGTGCACACGGAACCGGCGAGGTCGCCGCGCTGCGCGCCGCTGCCGGAGGGGTTGCGCCCGGAGGTGACGGCGTTCTTGGAGGGGCTCGGCGCGACCACGCTCTACAGCCACCAAGCCGAGGCCATCGAGGCGGCGCTCCGGGGCGAGGACGTGTTGGTCACCACCGGGCCGGCCAGCGGGAAGAGCTTGTGCTATCAAGTCCCCATTCTGCAGAGCCTGCTGGACGATCCGAGCGCGACAGCGCTGTTGGTCTTCCCGATGAAGGCGTTGGCGCACGACCAGAGGGCGGCGTGGAACCGGGGTGTGGCGGCGGTGGAGAAGGCGCTTGGGCAGCGCGGGACCCAGGCGATGGCGTTCGACGGGGATGCCAGTAGTTCGGACCGGCGCAAGGCGCGGGACTTGGCCCGGTTTGTGGTGACCAACCCGGAGATGCTCCACGTGAGCCTGCTGCCGAACCACACGCGCTGGAGCCGGTTGCTCACCGGACTGCGGTACGTCGTGCTCGACGAGGTTCACACCTACTCCGGGTTCTTCGGCGCGAACGTCGCCAACCTGATCCGGCGGCTCGAGCGAGTCTGCCTGCACTACGGCTCGCGGCCGCAGTTCGTCTGCTGCTCGGCGACGGTGGGCAATCCGCGCGAAGCGGCGGCGGCAATCACGGGGCGACGGCTGCACCACGTGGAGGAGGACGCCAGCGCCAGCGGGTCGCGGACGTACGTCTTTTGGAACCCGCCGCAGATTCAGACGCGGGCCTGGCGCGGCCGGCGGAGCGCCAACGTGGAAGCCCATGAATTGATGGTCAAGCTGATCAGGCAGCGAGTGCCCACGATCTGCTTCAGCAAGGCGCGCAACACGGCCGAGATGATCTACCGGTACGTGCGCGACGCCCTCGAGAAAGAAGCGCCGGGGTTGGCCGCACGGGTCATCCCGTACCGCGGCGGCTATGCCGCCGACGAGCGCAGGGAGATGGAGCGACGCCTGCGCGCCGGCGAGCTGCTGGGCGTCAGCGCGACGCGTGCTCTGGAATTAGGCATCGATGTGGGCGCACTCGACGCGTGCCTCATCGTGGGGTACCCGGGCTTGCTCAGCGCCTTCCTCCAGCAAGCCGGCCGGGCGGGCCGCGCGGGGCGCGACTCGCTGTGCGTGCTGGTGGGCACGGACACCCCCATCGGCCAGTACCTCATGAGTCACCCGGAGTACGTCTTCGGGCGACCCCTCGAGCGCGCCGTGGTGGACCGCGACAACCCGTTCGTCGTGCTGGGACACCTGCAGTGCGCCGCCGTCGAGCTGCCCGTCCGCGACCCGGACCTCGAACGCTTCGGCTACGCCTCCGGGCTGGCGCTGCAGGTGCTGGAAGAGAAGCAGAAGCTCCGTCGTCTGGCCGATGCGTGGTACCACGCCTCCGCCGAGCGCCCGGCGCACGACGTTCGGCTTCGCGGATACGGCGATGAGAGCACGGTGGTCATGGATCTGGACACCGACCGCGTCATCGACGAAGTGGACAAGTTCCGCGCACTCCGGATCTTCTACCCCGGGGCCATCTACTTCCATCAGGGCGACACGTATGAGATGGTCGAGCACGACTTCGAGCGCAACGTCGTGCAGGTCCGCCGGACGGACGTGCCGTTCTACACCGACCCGGTGACGGGCACGTCGGTGGACCACGTGGACCTGATCTTAGACGAGCGGCCGCTGGGAACCGGCACGGCGCGGTTGGGCGAGGTGTTCGCCAGGCTGAGCACGCCGCTATACGAGCGCGTGCAGTTTTACACGCTGGACCGCCTCTCCGTCCACCCGACCAACGTGCCGCCGGTGGCTTACGAAGCCCTGTCCTTCTGGGTGGAACCGCCGACGCACTTGACGCAGGAAGTGAACCGGCTGGGTCTGCGGGCGGATTCGGGGCTGATGGGAATCTGCTATTGCGTCAGTCGCATTCTGCCGCTGTTCCTGACCAGCGATGCCAACGACTTCGACTGGTCGGTCGGCTGCAAGAACGCTCCGCCGCAGACGATGTTCTGGTACGAGTTCTATCTGCACGGGATCGGCAATGCTGAGCAGTGCTACGAACAGCTTGAGGAGATCCTCCCTCTCACGCTGGAGCACTTGCTGACCTGCGACTGCGAGGATGGTTGTCCGAACTGCACAGCCCGGCCGATCACACCGTACCACGTGCGCAACATCGAGCTGGGTGAAGGCCAGGTGGAGAGTCGGCGCGCGGCGGTGGTGATTCTGAACTCGCTGCTGACAGGGCAGACTGTGGCTGAGTCGCTGGCACTGCTGAACGCGCCGCGGGAGAGACGCGGGCAGCAGCACTTGCCGACAGTGACTGGCGAACACCGTCAAGCGCAGCCGCACCGGATGCCGCTTGATGACCGCACCCGCAAGCTCATGCTGCGGAAGCTGGAGCGCTACCGCCTACCCAAACTGCCGGTGGACCACCCGTGGGACGCCGCGCCGCCGGTTGGGATTCCGCAACCGGAGAGCGAGGAGGCGTTGGTCACTACGGATGCCGAGGTTCGGCATGAGCGGTCGGGGCTGGTATCCGGGCGGCCAGCGCCTCCGAAGGAAGAGCCTGACCCGGTCGCCTCCAGTCGGCCGCCGGAGTCCGGGCCAGCCAAGGGACCCGCTGTCAAGTCCATCAGTGACGTCGCCCGGCGCGCGCGGGAGAAGAAGCAGGAGAACGATCAAACCGACTCGGGTTGACGGTGGATCGGGAGTCGGTCCTGCCGCTCACACAGACACGACCTGGGGCAACGGCTTGATGAACTCCTGCCGCAAGCTGTACGTGTAGGCGCCCTGGGTTGGGATCAGGAGCACGTCGCCGGGCTGCAGGTCAGTGCCGAAGTAGGAGTATCCCCAGAGGTCGTGCGGGGTGCAGAGCGAGCCCATGACGTAGCACTCGTGCTCTTCGAGGGAAGGGCGCGAGAGGTTGAGAACGGGGAAGTAGTCGGTCTCGAAGCGCTCCCAGCCGACGGCGTTGATGCCGCCATCGGTGATGACCAGGTCATCGGCCTTGCGGTCGAGGACCGTCAGGAGCAAGTGCATCGCGTCGTTGCAGAGCCAGCGTCCCGGCTCCAGGCAGACGCGGCAGTCGAGGTGCGGGAAGACGTGCGTGCGTAGCGCGGCGGCGATTTCGCGTGCGAAGTCCTGAAGAGGACGTGCTGGGAACCGGTGGGGCGCCAGAGACGGCGCTACCGGTTCGGCTTCCGGGCGGACCGCTTCGCGCAACTTCCCTTCCGGTGTGCCGGCGGGCTGGAGCCACTCGCCCTGGGGCGGCCAGAACCCGCCGCCGATGTCGAGAAACCCCAACTGCGCACGGTGCCCGGCCGGCAAGTCCTGGAGAGCGGCGCCCAGACGTTGGAGGAAGGCAACCTGGTTGTCGGGGCCCATGTTCCAGCTCGTGTGGAACTGCAGCCCGCCGACCACCACGTGCCGGCACTCCTCGGCGCGGGCGAGGAACCTCGGCAAGTCGGCAAGCAGGATGCCGAACTTGCGCCACAGGCCGCGTTCGTTGGTGGTGAGTCGGACACCGGCGCGAACGCTGGCCCTTGCTGCGCCGGCGGTCCGCTCCAAGAGCTCCAGCTCCGCGAAGCTGTCAACCAGTACGGTCACCCAGTCGCGGTGGGCGACGGCGAGGTGTAGTTCCGCCTCCGTCTTCCCGGGTCCACTGAAGAGGATCTCCTGGGCGCCGCAGTCGAGCGCCAGCTCCCACTCCAACCCGCTGGAGACATCCAGTCCAAGCCCGCTGTCGACCAGGGCGCTCGCGACCAGCGGGCAGTTGTTGCTCTTGACGGCGTAGTAGGCGGAAACCTCGGGCAGCTCGTCGCGGAATGTCGACACGAGCTGCTCAGCCCGGTCGCGCAGCACCTGCGGCTCCAGTACGTAGAGCGGCGACCCATGGCGTCGGCGGGCGTCCAGGAACACCTGGCGGCGCTGCAGGAACGAGTCGACAAACGCCTCCAGTTCGGCGCGGTCGAGCAAAGGACTCGGGTGGTCCAGTGCGGTCGCTGCCGCCGTCAGGAGGTCGTGTCGGTCCTGCATCAGGCTTCGCTCATTTCCACACGGAGCTTCGCGGAGAGGTCGAGACACTCCGCCTCTATGCTGTCGGGCGAGGAGGGCGCGAAGATCACGTGCCCCAAGACGCGGGAGTCATAGTCGGCCGGCGGCAGGATGATCGTGTCGCCGGGGCCCTGCTTCAGGTAGCACTCGCGCACCCGCGGGTCCGCGGCGAGGGCGGCGGTGTCGAGTCGCTCGATGACCCCGGCGCCGGTCACGAACAACCGTAGTCCCACCAGACGCTCCCACTGCCGTGAGTCCGGCGTGGCTACCGGGCGCCCTTCGGCAACATCTAACTCGGCGCCGAGAATGTCAAACCCCGCGCTCCGCTGCAGCAGGAACGGCAGGCAGTCGCCCCCTGGGCGCGGGGCCATCTCGATCATGAATGCTTGTCCGTCGCGGACAATGAAGTCCAACATGCACAGCGCCCGCTCCAGCCCGAGCGCGTGCGCTGCCGTTAGCAGTTGGCTAGGGAGCGCGGCGAGGTCGAGCTCGGCTGGGAATTCGGCAGGCACGACGTAGGCCAGCGTCGTCCCGAAGGTCTGCTCGGCCGCCGGGATCTTCCGGGCAGACCGAAGGACTTCGACGTGGTCGCCGTCCAGCAGGAAGTCACAACTGAACTCGGGACCCTCGACAAACTCCTCGATCCCGAAGACGCGTCGCGGGTCCGTCTGTCCCTCCGAGCTGGCATAGGAGGCGTACATGCGGACGTCGTCGTGCGCGGCGAGACGCGTCTCCATCAACTCGAAGGCGCGAGTGCAGTCTTGCGCCTCGGCGCAGAGAAACGTCAGTTCGCTGCCACTGCCGGTGAGCGGCTTCAGCACAACGGGGTTGCCGAGGCGGCGCAGGAAGCTCAGCGCCTGCTCTCTGCTCTCGACGCGAGCCGCCGCGGGGCAAGGCAGGCCGGCCCGGCGCCAGCGCTGCTTCGACACCAACTTGCTGCGGCACGCGGCGACGGCAGCAGGTGAGGGGTAGGGGAGGGCGAGCGCGCCCGCGAGGAAGGCGGCCAGGGGCATCGACTCACAGTCGTAGCAGGCGAGGCCAGTCAGCTCCATCCGCCACCGGGCGAGGTGGTCGACGAGTGTGGCGAGGGCTTCGTCAGGGCGCGTCAGGTCGCAGAGCACCTCTGTTGCGGCGTCGGGCGCGAGGTAGGCGGCGTGCTTCCGGACGCTTGCGTCGGTGAGCCAGACGGCCCGGCCGGGGAAGCGCCGGCCGAGCAGGTCGAGGTAGTCGCCACTTGTGCCGACGACGAGCACCCGGCGGTCTACTCCGGGCACGGGGCACACTCCACGTGAGGCTCGTTGCCCGCTACTGCGGGCGGGTTGGTCAGCAGGTAGAGTGGTCGGGGAGTCAGGTGAAACAGCTTCTTCCACGAGAAGTCGCCACACAGGAAGTCGACTTGGTCGAATCGCTCTTCACAGGCACGGCGCATGTGGTGAAGGTTGATGAGTTTGGCAACGCCGGGGAAGTCGGCATGCGTGCCGCCGGCGAGCAAGGTGTAGGTGCCGCCATAGACGCAGCCCATGTCGACGGCGGCAATCTCCCCACCCACCCGGAGCGTCGTGAATCGCAGCCAGTCCCGTTCCTCGAGCAACCGGGCAACGTCCCGGAAGCTCTCCGTGAACCGGTCGTCCGCGAAGTACGACCGCTCCCCGAAGCGGCCCACGTTCAGCCGGACAAGGTGGTCGTAGGCGGAGAAGTTATCGTGGCAGTACTCGACGCCCTGGCTTTCCACGGCGGCGAGTTCCTTCTTGACTCGCTTCGCCGACTTGTGCGAGAACTCCTGGAAGTAGTTCTCCAGCTCGTAGTCATAGCGCGGCGGCAGGAAGAGGTACCCCACTTCGTCCACGACGTGCTCGGTCTCGGGTAGGGACTCCAGCGGGAGCAGATACCGGAGGTGGTAGGCGGCCGGGCAGTTAGCCAGAAGCGCCGTCAGCGCGCCCCCGTCGCAGGCTACGAGCCGGTTCTGTTCCAGCCACGTGTGCCCTTCCCAGGCTTCACCCGGGAAGCAACCGTAGCAGCCAGCCTCCTGGACCCAACTCAGTGGCAGGAGCCCGGCGGTGCCCTGATCGCCGTCAGCGACCAGAAACAGGAGCGGCCGCTGGAACTGGCGCTGGAAGCAGTCCCGGAACTCCCAGAGATCCCAGACTGACTCCTCGGGAATAGCGGACCGCCAGACGGATTCGCACTCCGCCTGGTCGGTCACGGTGCGAACGGTGTACACGAACTCAGTACCTCAGGTTTACGTTGACGAGGCACTCAGTTCCGCCGAAGAACTTCTGCGCGAAGGTGGCGACGACGTTGGAGTCGTACGGCTTGCAACTGAACACGTCGAGGTAAGTGGTGTTGCTCTGGTTGGCGAAGTGGGCGGAGAGGAGAGAGGTCTCGATCAACTGCACCATGGAGAAGCCGGCCACGCGCTCGTCTTCCCCGAAGTTGACCACTTGCGTCTCCCCGAAGCGCTTCATCTCGATCAGGTCGCACAACTCGACCACGAACTGGCGGATCTTGTCCGCATCCCGAATGGTCTGCGGGTCACAGTGGTAGATATCGATGCTGGTGGCCATGCCCCACACGGAGCGCGTGACGGCCTGCTCCATGATCTCCTCGGCATCCACCCATCTCACCCCGGACAGCAATTCGGGACCGACGCCAACTGGGGCGACGGCCGTCTCCTGATTGAACACGATTCTTCTCACCTCTGTGTATTGTCAGTTGCTCGAATTCGAGAGCACTGTTTCCTGTATGAACCGGGCCATGCTGGCCACCATCGCCCCGCGCAGAGACCGGAAGGTCTCGTCGATGTCTTCGTCCTTCGAGGCGATGGCTGCAAACGAGTAGTACCCGGACACGAACCCCACCACCCCACACGCGATTCGGCGAAGTGCTGCCTGGGGCAAGTCCTGCCGGATGGTCGATTCCAGAAGGGTCTCCACGCGCTCCAAGTAGTTGATGAACGGAGTCTCGATCCCGGAATAGCCTTGCTCCAGCGTCAGGTCGCTCCTGCTCTGGAAGTAGAGCACGAAGTCCTCCCAACGTTTGGAGAAGAACTCGATATGAGCGCCGATCAACGCATCGAGGAGAGCGCGCAAGTCGGTGATTCCGCTGCACCTCTGGTCGATGACACCAACCAGTTCCCCCATCACGGTCTTGAGGAGCTGACGGATCAGCTCTTCTTTGCCGCTGAAGTGATAGTAGAACGTCCCTTTGCCGACGTCGGCGCGTTCGGTGATCTCATCGATACGGGTGAGATCGAGTCCTCGTTCCGCGAAAGCGGTGCGCGCTGCCTCAAGCAGCTTCTGGCGCGTGATCGTCACGCGGCGCGCTTGGCGGGACCGCTGTGGCGGCGATTCGGGACGTTCGGCAGGCATGGAATGGGCATCTCGTCTGGCAGGGGAAGATGGGAATATAGTCAAAACCGACCAGTTGGTCAATATCTTCTCGGGACCTTTTTCAATGGCTTGGGCAAAGGTCATCCGCACGCGAAGGGCGAACTCGTCCTGACAAACGACCTCTGACCACCGTGGCCCCCGACCCAAGCAGCCATGACTCTCACTTCTGACTGGCACATTCACTCCCGTAACTCGTGCGACGAGGCCTGCATGACCGTCCGCGATCTGGTCCGGCATGCCCACGAGAAGGGCATCGCGGACTTCGGCCTGACAGACCACCTGCACACCCCATACAACCTCCCCGAGGTTGCCCGCTCCCGCGCCGAGTACGCGCAGGTCGGGCCATCGCCGCGCTTTCACTTCGGCGTCGAGGCGAGTTGCGTCTCGCAGTGGGAGATCGACGAGGTCGCCACCGGCAAGCACCCGCGGCCGGTCTATGGACTGCGCACGGGGGGCCCTCCGGGCGCGTCGCTGGCGCTCGGTCTGACGGAGGCGGACGTCCGGACCTACGGGATCGAGTATGTTGTCGGCGGGACGCATTGGCCCATGTATGTTCCCTTCGAGCGCGACGCCCTCATCGCCGAGTTCCACCGGCAAAACCTGTTCCTCGCGACGCACCCGCTGGTAGACATCGTCGCCCATCCGTGGTGGTGGCACGGCCATTGGCAGGACGCGGAGGGCAACTACCCAGACGAGCCGTGGGTGGGCGATTTCGGCAGGATTCCTCGGTCCATGCACGACGAGTTCGCCGCGGCGGCGATTGCGCACGACACGGTGGTCGAGATCAACCTCAGCGCGATGCTGCTCAACCCGCATTACCCCGACTCCTTCGTGCGGCAGTACCTGGACTACCTCGCCATGCTCAAGTCGCGCGGCGTCAAGCTCTCCCTCGCGTCGGATTGCCACTCGGCGCACTATGAGATCGACTTCGAGACCGGCGCGCAGAGGCTGGGTACCGTTGGCATCGACGACGCCGAGCTGTGGCGACTGCCTCCTCGTGGGGGCGAACGCGCATGACGCAGCCCGGCGCCGACGAAGTCTACGAGCAGCTTGCGGCCGCCCTGGACGGGCTCCCCAACGGGTTCCCTCGGACGCCGTCAAACGTCGAAATCCCGCTTCTCCGCAGGATCTTCTCTCCGGCTGAAGCTTCACTGGCCGCTTGTCTGACTGGCAACCGCGAGTCGGTTGAGACCCTCGCCGGCCGAGCCTGGATCCCGGCTGCGGGGCTCCGCAAGCGACTGTTGGCGATGGCAAAGCGGGGGCTCGTGTGGTTCGACAAGGAGGCGGGGGAACCGCGGTTCCGGTTGGCGCCGTTCGTGGTCGGTATCTACGAAGCGCAGCTTGAGAACATGGACCACGAACTGGCGCACCTGTTCGAGCACTAAACGCTCGACGGCGGGGCGGCAGGGATCATGGGGCCGGAACCGGCCGTGCATCGAGTGGTGCCAAGTGAGCGCAATTGCTGAGCAAGACGGGGTGGCAGTGGTCTGCCGAGAGAGGTGTCTGGGCTGCGGCCTCTGCGTGACCGCATGTCCTACCGGTGCGGTGACGCTCCAGCCCATTCCGGCTGCGGACGCCCTGCCCCCGCCGGCTGACTTCGCCGCCTGGGAACGGGAGCGGCTGCGGAACCGGGGCATACCCGATTGACCCGATCACGAGCCGCCCGAACGACCTCGCCTCGCCTGCCGGGAAAGGACGCCAGATGAACAACCAACTCTCCCCCGAGGTCCAGATGCAGTTCATGCGCCCCGGCCAACTGGAGGCTGCCGCCCGCGCGTTCCCGGTTGTGTATGTGCCGTTCGGTCTCATCGAGTGGCACGGCAGGCATCTGCCCCTGGGCAACGACGCCCTGAAGGCCCACGGCATCCTCGTGAAGTGTGCCGAAGAGTTTGGCGGCGTGGTCTACCCGCCTGTGTACTTCCACGCCGGGTTTGACTCGGCCCACCTCGAGCCGGTTCTCACCGAGTTGTTCCAACGGCTCAGGCGGACGGGCTTTCGCGTGATCGTCGGGGTCTCCGGGCACAACATCCAGGAGCAGCTCGAGATGGTCGAGCGAGCGCTGGCACCGGTCCTCGCAGAGGGTGCGGTTGCCGGCATCGGTCTGTGGGAGATAACGCTCAGCCACGGCGAGGAATCCAACAGCGACCACGCCGCCAAGTGGGAGACGTCGAACATGATGTTCTTCTATCCGGAGCTGGTGGACATGGAGGAACTGGGCACGGGGCCGCTCAACCTCGACATGAAGCCGCCTGCGGGGATCGGTGGTCTGGACCCTCGCGAGCATGCCTCCGTCGAGGTGGGTGCCCGCAATGTCGAGTTAGCGGCAGCCGCGATCGGGCGGAAGGCACGGGAGTTGCTGGAGTCGCTGCCCGAGGGAGGCCGGCGCTTTGGTCTGGGAGCCATTGAACCGGGGCAGTGGTGGCTGGTGTGACTGTTGCAGACTCGGAAACGACCGAGCGCGCGGCTCTGTCACAATAGACTCAATCCACAACGCCTCAAGGACGGGTTCCTCGGGTGGCCCACTGGCACCCGAGCCTGCTGCCCAAAGTGATTGGATGTCCAGTATGAAAGTGCTCTTTGGCTTGCTGATCGGTCTGAACCTCCTCTTCTGCACGGGCGTACTTGCCGACCCGCCCTACTATGTCCGGAAGGACACCTGGCAGGAGACGTTGCTCGCGTCCCGTGAGGCGCTCGTGAAGCACGAGGCGGACGAGGCGAATCGCCCAAAGCCAGCCGACGACTCGGGACTGCAGTTCGGGCCGTGGTACCAGGTCGGGCCGTTTGTGGCGAAGAAGAACGCGTTCGAGGAAGTCTTCCCGCCCGAGGAGAAGATCGACCTCGCCGGGAGCTACGCCGACGGCAAGCTCAAGTGGGCGCAGCACTCCGAGTATGCGGATGGCATCGTGACGATGTTGTCGGCGCCCAGCCAAGCGGCGACTTACCTCTATCGGGTTCTCACCGCTGCGAAGCCGGGCGCGATCACGGGCTACTTTGGCAGCGACGACGGCCTGACCGTCTGGTTCAACGGAGAGAAGATCATCGCCAATGACGTACCCCGTGGGCCGGGACCGAATCAGGATACGGCGCCGCTCAAGCTGAAGCAGGGCGAGAACCGGCTGTTGCTGAAAATCAACAACCACTCGGGCGGTCACGGGTTCTACTTCTCCACCTCCGACAAGCCGGTTCAGGTTGACCCCAGAGCCCACGACCGCGCGGAGCTGTGGGACCTTGTACGGCGCGACTTCACCAGCTCGGAAGCCCGGCAGCAGTTGGCGTGGGAAGCAGGAGACGGCCTCTGGACCGACGACTGGCAGGCGGGTGACTTCGGCGCCTTGGCGAAGCGATACGCGGACCGGGTGCGGATTGCTTCACTCGCAGAGAACGCAAGCCGACTTGTGCCCGCGGCGAAGGACTCGCAGGGCCTGAGGGCAGTGCAGGTGGTGTATCACCGCGCTCGCCGGCTGGACGAAGCCGCCGTGCGGCTGGCCGACGTGAACGCCGAGGCGCTCCGCCGGGCGGTAACCGACTTGACCGACTCCTTCCCCGACAAGTACCTCCGCGGGCCGGACTACCTCACCCGGTTGGGGGCACTCGAGAACCAGCGCACGGAGGTCCTCGCGACCGTCCGAAGTGGCGACGATGCCGCGGTCGGCCGCGCGGAACAGCTTGCTGCCGAGCTCGAGAAGCTGCGCCTGGAAGCGTTGCTCGCCAACCCGCTACTCGGCTTCGACAAGGTGCTGGTGGTCAAGCGCAGTGCAGGGAACCTCGGGCTGCCGGCCAACTGGCAGGGCAACTCAAGCATTGGGAAGGCCGGTTACGACAACGAACTCGCTGTCTTCTCCATCCTCCACCCGGACGCCCCGCTGCAGACAGTCTTCCGCCCCGACGGCGGGAAGTTTGTCGGCGACCTCGACCTGCACTTCGGCGCGGAGAAGGTGCTCTTCTCGATGCCGGGCGACAACGGGAGCTGGCACGTCTTCGAGGTTGGCGTGGACGGTCAAGGGTTGCGGCAAGTGAGCATTGGGGACCAGAACGACGTGGACTGCTTCGATCCCTGCTACCTGCCCAATGGCCGGATCGCGTTCTGCTCCACTGCCTGCTACCAGGGCGTTCCCTGTGTCGGCGGCGGCGATGCCGTGTCGCTGCTGTACGACATGGACGCCAACGGCAAGGATGTCCGCCAGCTCACCTTCGACCAGGACCACAGTTGGGACCCATTCGTGCTGAACAACGGCAAGGTGCTCTACGGACGCTGGGAATACAGCGACACGCCCCACTACTTCAGCCGGCTGCTCATGTCGATGAACCCCGACGGCACCGAGCAGACGAACTACTACGGCAGCAACTCCTACTGGCCCAATTCGCTGTTCTACCCCCGGCCCGTGCCGAACGACCCGACCAAGTTTGTCGGCATCGTCTCCGGGCACCACGGAGTCCGGCGGGTTGGCGAACTGGTCCTGTTCGATCCGTCGCTTGGCCGACAAGAAGCAGCGGGCGCGGTCCAGCACATCCCCGGGTACGGCAAGCCTGTTGAGCCGATCATCCAGGACCAACTGGTGGACGCCTCGTGGCCGAAGTTCCTGCACCCGTGGCCGCTAAGCGACAAGTACTTCCTCGTCTCGTGCCAGCGGACGCCCGATTCACCGTGGGGGCTCTACTTGGTCGACGTGTTCGACAACATGGTACCGCTCCGGTTCGAGCAAGGCTACGCGCTACTCGAACCCACCCCCCTCCGGAAGCGGGCTGCGCCGCCAGTCATCAAGGACAAAGTGAAGCCGGGTCAGAAGGACGCCCTCGTCTACCTGGAAGACGTCTACGCCGGTCCCGGCCTGAACGGCGTCCCAAAGGGCTCAGTGAAGGCGCTTCGGGTGTTTGCGTTCCACTTCGCTTACCGCAACATGGGCGGGCACATCAACGTCGGCATCGACGGCCCGTGGGACGTGCATCGGATCCTGGGCACGGTCCCGGTGAACCCCGATGGCTCTGCCCTGTTCCGTGTCCCGGCGAAGACGCCCATTGCCGTCCAACCATTGGACGCCGAAGGCAAGGCGATGCAGGTTATGCGAAGCTGGATGACCGCCATGCCCGGTGAGACCCTCTCATGCGTCGGCTGCCACGAATCGCAGAACAGCGTGCCCCACGTGCGCAAGGCGTCGGCCGCGCTGGGTGACGCGGTGGACATAACGCCTTGGTACGGCCCGCCGCGCGGCTTCAGCTTCGAGCGCGAGGTGCAGCCCGTCCTCGACGCGTACTGCGTGGACTGCCATGTAGACGCTGCGAAGGCCGCGAGCAACACTGCGCCCGACCTCCGCGGCAAAGCAGACCGGCCCGAATACAAAGGCGCCTTCACCCCGTCGTACGAAGTGCTTCACCGTTACGTCCGCCGACCGGGCCCGGAGAGCGACTACCACCTCCTGCCGCCAATGGAGTACCACGCCGATACCAGTGAACTGGTGCAGATGCTGCAGAAGGGGCACCACGGGGTGATCCTGAACCACGAAGCCTGGGACAGGCTGATCACCTGGATCGACCTGAACGTGCCTTGTCTGGGCACGTGGCACGAAGAGCGCCCGATCCCGAACAACGGCGACGAACGCCGCCGGACACTTGAGCTTCTGTATGCCAACCTCGACAGCAACCCGGAAGCCATCCCGGAAGTGAAGAGTGCGCTGGAAGGCGCATCCATGGGACCGCTGGGCGCCAGAGGTCCCAGAGGTCCCATCAGACCGGCCAGCCCCACCCCCGCGGCCGCGCGCCTGGACCAAGCTGCGCAGGGACAGCCGCGCACCCGCACGGTCGACCTCGGCAATGGGCTCTCGCTCCAACTCACGCTCGTCCCAGCCGGCGAGTTTGCCATGGGCGAGGCGAACGGAGGCCCTGACGAACAGCCCCTGACGCGCGTTCGCCTCGAGAAGCCCTTCTGGCTGGGGACGCTCGAAGTGACCAATGAGCAGTACGCGCTCTTCGACCCCGCCCACGACAGCCGCTTCGTCAGCCAAACGAACAAAGACCAGAACACGCGCGGCTGGCCGATCAACGGGCCGAAGCAGCCGGTGGTGCGCGTCTCCTGGCAGCAGGCAATCGCGTTCTGTCGGTGGCTGTCAGCGAAGACGGGGCAGCGGTTCACTTTGCCGACGGAGGCCCAATGGGAGTACGCTTGCCGCGCCGGCTCGGAGACGCCGCTCTCCTACGGCGACCTCGACACCGACTTCTCCCCCTTCGCCAACCTCGCCGACGCCTCCCTGCGCCAATACGCCCGCGCCAACTCCCCCGATTGGGCGCCCAAGGATGCCCGGTTCAACGATGGCGGCTTCGTCACCCGCGACGTTGGTAGCTACCGGCCCAACGCGTGGGGGCTCCACGACATGCACGGCAACGCTGCCGAGTGGACCGGAACTACGTACCAGCCCTACCCCTACCGAACCGACGCTGGCCGCGACTCCGGCTCCGGAACCGGTCGCAAGGTGGTCCGCGGCGGCTCCTGGTTCGATCGCCCGTCGCGTTGCCGCTCGGCGTTTCGGTTGAGCTACCCGGCGTGGGAGGGCGTGTACAACGTTGGATTCCGGGTGGTGTGCGAGTCTTCTGTTGACGCGGCGGTGCAGGTGGCGAAGAACCCGAACTGAGGGCTCGCCGCGGCGGTAGCCGGGCGGGCAACGCGTTGGCCGTCACCCCTCCCCCTGCCTCAGCTTCTCTCGGACGCACGCCAGCACCTCTTCGGGGTGCGTCGCCGGCGTCACATTCTCGTAGATCTTGCGGATGAGGCCCTGCTTGTCGATGACGAACGTCTTCCGCTGGGCGAGGGTGCCCGTGGTCGAGAGAACGCCAAACGCCTTGGTTGCCTTCAGGTCGGGGTCGGCGAACAGCGGGTGGTTCAGCTTCTCCTTCTGACTGAAGGCGGTCTGAGCGTCCAGCGTGTCTGTGCTGATCCCGATCACGACGGTGTCCAGTTGAGCAAACTGCTCAAAGCGGTCGCGAAAACCGCATGCTTCCACCGTTCACCCACCCGTCATGGCTTTGGGGTAGAAGTAGAGCACCACGTTCTTCTTCCCTTTGCGGTCCGCCAGCGGAAGCGTCTTGGCGCCCTTCCGTTCCGGGAGGACGGTCTCGATCTGTGTGACCTGCAACTCGACCCCGGGCGCCGGGTCGCCTTCCTTGACTTTGACCTTCGAGTCGTCCCCTTCCGCCCACGCAATAGTGACGCAAGCGACGGCGGAGGCGAGAGTCACGGCGAATGTATGTCGGCAGATCCATCGGCCCCTCATGGTGCGGCTCCTCTTCGTGGCGGGACGCGCCCTGCTCCTCAGTGTGGCGCTGGCTCGCGGTTTGGGAAACGGCTCGCGCGACGTCGGGGTTGACACGGGACCACAATACAGCCATGATCGGCTGGCGCCCTCCGCTGGGCGGTGATCCCGGCGAATCTGCCGACCTGACGGCAGTTCGGACAGCAAGGAACCCGACACCGTGCCCAAACTCTCTGTGGCAACTCGTCTCGGCATCGTCCTACTCGTCGCGGTCACTGGACCGCTCTCCGCCGACCCGCCGGTCACCTGCGGACGCGCGTTCTGGTGCGTGCCAATGGTCGGGCAGGCGCCGCGGCCGGAGGCGCTGCTATCGACTGACGGGTGGCCGGAGGCCTCGGCGTTCACGGGCTTCGGCACCCTCCACAGCGGGCAGCTCAGTCGCAGCCAGCCTGTGTTCTGGGTCGCCCGTGTGGCTGGCAGCCTGGTAGTTGGTTGGCAGGTGCCGAAGCTGGAGGCGCGGCCACTGGTCAAGCAGGTGACCGGCCGCGACGGGGCGCTGTGGAACGACGACTGCGTGGAGGTCTTCCTCGATCCCCGTCACACGCACAGCGACTACTTGCAGTTCATGGTCAACACCAACGGTGCGCGCACCGATGCCCGCGGTCGGGACAGGGCGTGGGACGGTGAGTGGACCGCGCGAACGGCTGAGAACGACGCCGCCTGGGCGGGAGTGGCGACAATCCCGTTGGCGACGCTGGGCGCTGACGCGCCGGAGGACGGCGCCGTTTGGGCCGCTAACTTCTGTGTGGACCGCAGCGCGAAACAGCGACCGTCGGACGGCTGGGAGCAGGAGGACGCCAACCTGACGTGGAGCGAATTGGGGAGCGCGTCCACGTTCCACGTGCCGGCCCGGTTCGGGCACTTATTGTTCGGGGCGGACGACCGCGTGCAGGTAACCGTCCTGGGCGAGCCCTGGTTCCGTCACCTGCAGGTAGGCGGCGCGGGTGGGGCGCCTGTGACCTGGGAGCTGAAGGATGCTGCGGGCAAGCGGGTTCGCCACGAGCAGTCGGCCGGCGAACAGCCGTTCTCCTTCGACGCCAAGGAACTGCCCCCAGGCGACTACACCTTGGGAGTCTCGGTTGCGCGCGCCGGCCGGTTGCTGGTCCACCTGGCAGCGCAGTTCCGGGCCGTGGCGGCGTTGGACAGCGGGATGGAGACGCTGGCTCTGACTCAGGTGTTGACGGTGCAGCCGCGGCTTGCCGTGCCTAACCCGCCCGCCGCCGGTTGGGTCAAGGCGGCACTGCGGGACCCTGCCGGCAGGGCGGTGCGCGAGGGCACCCTGGCCATGACAAATGGGGCCAGTGCTCAGCCGCTGCGCTGGTCCTTTGCCGGCCTGCCCGCCGGCGACTACCGTCTCTGTCTGCAGGACTCCGCTCGGCCGGAGCTTCGGAGCGAGACGCGTTGGTCGCTCCCGCAACGGCCGGCATGGCTGGGCTCTACGGCCGGTAAGTTCGACGACAACCGCGTGCTCAAGCCGTGGACGCCCCTGCAGGTGACCAGCCGTGAGCCGCTACGCGTGGCGTGTTGGGGGCGCGAGTACGGCTTCGCCTCGTCCGGGCTGCTGGGCGAGGTGCGGGCGCTGCAGAAGGACCTGCTCTCCAAGCCGATGGCCCTTCGCGCCACCGTGCAGGGCAGACCGGTTCGGTTCCGCGCCGAGAAGCTCCGGCTGACGAAGACCACTCGCGGCGCTGTCGAGTTCAAGACGAAGCAGAGCGGCGGCGGGCTTGAGGTCTCCTGTCAAGGGCGCCTCGAGTTCGATGGCTTCGTGAAGCTGCGCCTACGCGTGACCGGCATGCCCGCCGGCCCGAGTTTGCAGCAGTTGACGCTCGACATCCCGTTCCGCCGTGAGATCGCCCGGCTCATGCACCACTACCCCAAGCCCTCGGTGTGGGTGAGCGTGGACCCGAAGCACCTCAACGCCCGGGCGGTGCCCGCCGAGGGATGGACTTCGCCTTTCCTGCATCACGTGTGGGTGGGCGACGAGGAGAAGGGGCTGCAGTGGCTCTCCGAGACGGAGGAGAACTGGCGACCTGCCGACCCGGCGCGCGCGTTGGAATTGGTCCCCGAAGGCCGCAGCAGGGTGTTGCGGCTGAACCTCATTGGCAAGCCAACCAAACTGGACCGGGCGCGGGAGTATGTCTTCGCCTTCCAGGCCAGCCCGGTGAAGCCGATGCCAAAGGACTACCGCCACTGGCACTATGCCCAGGTAGCCTCCTACGGGCTGGAGAAGCAGCGCCACAGCCCGAAAGGGGTGGAGCGGTCTGTGACCTACCCGGCCGCTGGGAACTTCGGCCCGGAGCGGGGCACGCTCGAAGTCACCGTCGCGCCCAAGTTCGACTCCACCGCACCCGACGAACTGAACCGCTGCCTATTCATGTTGCAGTGGCCGGCTGACACGCGTCCGGAGCCGGAGCGTGGCATGTGGCTCTACTGGAATCAGGACGATCGCGGCATGCGGGTGGTGTACCGCGAGGGGGGGAAGTACACCCGTATCGCCGGTCACGCCTTCGCCTGGAAGCCGGGCGAGGTCCACACAGTGGCGTGCACGTGGGGGGAAACCGCCGGGCTTTTCATGGATGGGAAGAGGTTGGCAGAACTGCCCGCCGGCCCGGTCTTCAGCTCGCCCGTGGACCTCGGCCAGGCGGTGCTCAAGCTTGGCGGCGTAGACGCCGACTTCATTGTCCGGCAGGTGCGGATCTCGGCTGTCGCTCTCCCGCCGGGAGAAATGGGGACGGGCGCTCAGTCGTTGCCCGCCGAGACGTACACGCTGCTCTTGGACCGGTTCGCTGCCGTGACGGGTTCCGCGAACCAACGTCAGAGTCGGCCGGAGAAGGTGACCGCGGGTGGCGTCGGCCGGGTGAGCGCCGCAGCCGTCCAGGTGGACGGCGGGCTCGACCTATCTCGACCTCCCTTCTCCGGTACCTTCCTGGACTATTTCCGCGACCTCGGACTCAAGTTCCTTGGCTTCCATGAGCACTGGAGCGATTGGCAGGGCTTCCCGCGCACCTCACACACGGACGAGTTGAGGTCGCTGGTCGCCGGCTGCCACGAGAAGGACCTCAAGCTCCTCCTCTATCACTCCTGGCAGCTTGCCGACACCGCGCCGGAGTACCCACTCTACTTGCGCGAGTGTGAGGTCCTCGACCCGCAGCGGTTCGTCTACACCCGCCAGCCCGCCCAGAAGGACTACCCCGTCTGCGCCCGGAGCGCGTGGGCGGACCTCATGGCCGATGGCATCCAGAAGCTCTTCCACGACTTCGCCCCGGACGGTCTCTACTCCGACGGGCTGTCCTACCCGGTGGAGTGCAGCAACGCCCTGCATGGCTGCGGCTACGTGGGCGAGGACGGCCAACGCCACGCGACCTGCTCGATCTTCCCGGTACGCGACGCGATGAAGCGCTTCCGGTGCATTCTGGAGCAGCAAGGCAAGGAGACGCTGTTCGTCTGCCACACCTCGGGCAGCGTCATGCTGCCGACGCTGGCCTTCGCTGACGCCTACTTGGATGGAGAACACCTGTGCGGTCTGCCGCGACCGACGCGCGTGCCACTGGACACGTTTCGTGCCGAATTCATGGGGCACAACTTCGGTATTCCCGCTTACTTCCTGGTGTACGACTGGCACGGCGGCATGACGACCCCCGAGGGCATGGCTGTGTCATTGCTGCACGATACCGAGCTGCCGTGGTCCTACGAGGCGATGTCTGCGGTGTGGAACGTGTGGGGTGACTTCGGCGCCGACAACGCCAAGTTCCGGGGCTACTGGGACAACGGCGACTGGCTCGCCGCCGCCCCCGCGGGCGTCGAAGTGAGCGCCTACCTGAAGCCCGGCGGCGAACGGTTGCTGGTAGCAGTCAACACGAGCGAGACGCCGGTCGAGGGCCCGCTGCGGTTGCGCGAACGCATTCTGAGCGCCCGAGACGCTTTGGGGGGCGCGCCCGTCGATGTGACGACGGACGGAGCCATTGAGGGGCGGTTTGACCCGTGGAGGCTGACGCTGTTGTGGGTGAAGGCGGGAGCGCGGTAGGCGGCGAGCGGAGCGGACGTTCGTGTGTGGCTCGTCCACGGCCAGGCGCTCAACGCCGTCCAGACCCTCCGCTGACGCGGTCGGTTGATCAAGACACTGGAGAAATGATGGCTCTGTCGTCATTCCTGCTTCCTTTTCTACGACTCTGTCGGAGTATTGCAGGCGCGCTCCGGGGTGCGGCCAACATCTTTCTGCGATGGCCTTCGGGCGGCCTGCCTCCCTCGTCGCCAAGGACGCGTCGAGGGGGTAGACTACTCGGCCGCGTCTGGGCCAGCGTCAGTTCGTCCAGGCGCGGCATGGCCATTCGGCCGGGTCCACTGGCCGGCCGCCGCGCTCTCTTCCCCGCCCGGGCATTGAGGAGTTGACCATGGATCTCTGGATCGCCGTTCTCTCCGCCTCTACGCTGGTGGTGTCAATGCCGGCGCCGGTTTGCGGTGAGCCCGCCGCTGCCGCGTCCTTGCCGCCGTTGCGCGCCCTGTGCTTCGATATCCGAGTGGTCGATGACCAGACGGGGCGCGGCGTGCCGCTGGTCGAGCTTCGGACGGTCAGCAACCTCCGGTACGTCACCGACAGCAACGGGCTCGTCGCCTTCTACGAGCCTGGGCTGATGGGCCGAACGGTGTTCTTCCACGTCAACAGCCATGGCTATGAGTTCCCAAAGGACGGGTTCGGGTACCGCGGCGTCAAGCTACAGACAAAGCCCGGCGGTAGCGCGACGCTGAAGGTCAAGCGCCTCAACATTGCTGAGCGGCTGTGCCGTGTCGTCGGCGAGGGGATCTACCGGGACAGCGTGTTGCTGGGCGAACCGGTGCCGATCCGCGAGCCGCTGCTGAACGCGCAGGTGACCGGCTCAGACAGCATCGTCAACGCCGTCTATCACGGGCGGGTGTACTGGTTTTGGGGCGACACCAACTGGCCGACGTACCCGTTGGGCAACTTCCACGTGCCGGGCGCAACTTCGCTACTGCCGAAGGACGGCGGGCTCGACCCGGCAGTCGGCGTCGACCTGACGTACTTCGTCCGACCGGACGGCTTCGCGAAAGAGACCTGTCGCATGAAAGGGGACGGCCCGACGTGGATCGACGGGTTGACCGTGTTGCGCGACGAAGTCGGCCGCGAGCGCATGTTCGCCGCCTTCGTGAAGCCCGACAAAGAGATGAAACCGCGCCGCCGCGGACTGTGCGAGTGGAACGACGAGAAGGAGGCGTTCGAGGAGATGTCCGAGATTCCCTTGGACGCGACGCCAGGACCGTCGGGGCATCCCTTCACGCACGCGGAGGATGGGGTTGAGTATGTCTACTTCGCGACGCCGTTCCCGCTCTGTCGGGTGCCGGCGACTGTGACAGCGTTTTCGGATCTGTCGGCATACGAGAGCTACACCTGCCTGAAGGAAGGCACGCTACCGGATCAGGGGGAGATTGAGCGCAGCCCCGACGGTTCCGCGCGGTTTGCGTGGAAGCATGGCACCCCGCCATGGTCGCAGGAGATCGAGAACAAGCTGCTGAAGGCCGGGAAACTGAAGCCAACGGACTGCCTGCTGCAGTTGAGGGACGCTGACGCGGGCGACATCGTTAGCGCCCACGGCGGGTCGGTCTACTGGAACGAGTTCCGCCACCGCTGGATCATGATCACCGTCCAGTCATTCGGCAAGCCGTCGTTCTTGGGCGAGGTCTGGTACACCGAAGCAGACTCGCCGGTCGGGCCGTGGGTGTCTGCGCACAAGGTCGTCACCCACGACAGGATGAGCTTCTACAACCCGAAGCAACACCCCATGTTCGACAAAGACGGTGGGCGCGCGATCTTCTTCGAGGGCACCTACGTCAACACGTTCTCGGGCAACCCCGACGAGACGCCGTTGTATAACTACAACCAGGTGCTGTACAAACTGGATCTCACCGACCCAAGGCTGGCGCTGCCGGCGCCAGGCTGACAGCGCTCCGAACGGCGCATACCCAGGAGGACATCGTGACGCGTGGCAGATTGCGGAATTGGCGCTTTGCGTTGGTTCTGCTTTGGTTGGCTGGAGCGGCGTGTGGTCAGGGGTTGCCGACCGCCCCGCCGGCTGAAGTGGGGCTGTCCCAGGAAGGGCTCGACCGCCTGACTGCCGTGATGCAGCAGCAGGTCGACAACCACAAGGTGGGAGGAGCAGTGGCGCTGATTGCGCGCCACGGCAAGGTGGCGTACCTCAAGGGCTGCGGCATGCGCGACCGCGACGCCGGTGCGCCCATGGAGACCGACACGATCTTCCGGATCGCCTCGATGAGCAAGCCAATCACCAGCGCCGCCGTCATGGTTCTGTACGACGAGGGGCGTCTCCGCCTGGACGATCCCATCTCCAAGTTCATCCCCGAGTTCAAGAACGCAAGCGTGCTGACCGAGGATGGCAGCGTCGTTCCAGCAAAGCGCGAGGTCACCCTCGAGCACTTGCTGACCCACACCTCGGGGCTCACGTACCAGTGGAACCCGTGCCTCGGTGACCGGTACAGTAAAGCAGGCATCACCCACGGATTACTCCAAGACGAGGGGACGCTCGCCACGAAGATCCCGGTCTTGGCCCGGCAGCCACTGCTGTTCCAGCCGGGCGAGAAGTGGGAGTACGGCCTGTCCATCGACGTTCTCGGCCGGGTGGTCGAAGTGGCCTCGGGGCTGCCCTTCGACGGGTTCCTACGGAAGCGGCTCTTCGAGCCGTTGCGCATGCCTGACACAGGCTTCTTCCTTGCCGAGACCCAGGTGCCCCGCTTGGCGGCGGTCTACGGGCCGGACGGGAAGGGCGGGCTGAAGCAGTATGGCGACGAGACGCTTGGGCAGGGCGCGGCGCAGGCAGTCGAAGCTCATCTTGTAGTTCGCCGAGACGAACACGGGCGAGTCGGCTGACGGACTGCCGACGGCGTACAAGCCCGGCGGGAGATCGTAGCGCATCCGCCCGCTGCCGAGGCGCGCCTTGACGGTGCCCGTTCGGTCGGCGAAGTCGAGCGTGGTCGCCACCTGGGATATCGGCCCGACGGGTGTCGCCACCTCGCCGAGGACCCAGTGCGCGGCCCGCAGCGTTGCCGCCTCCGGCAGGGTCCGTTCGTCAGCAGCACCGCAGCAACAGGGCTTCTCACTCATCGACTGAATCTCCAATCAGCGTGCGTTCCAGTGTAGCCCAACAGGTCTTTGTCCCGCGCGAAAGCGTACAGAACACACTACCTTCGCGACCTTTCGGCGAGGTCGCGTATTCCCGGCCACCACTTTTCGAGCGGTCGTTCGCTCCCGTCTCTCGATCTACAAGCATACATGGATCTGCCGCAGCCTCGTGTCGGCGCTCGATACTCCTGCGGGCAGTGTAGCAGATCGAGGGAAAGCCCGGAACAGGTTGTGCTGCACGACTTTTTTCGCGCGAGGGGCCAGATTTCGCGTTCCCAAACGTAATATATACTACGGGTGAGGCGCGCAAGCCGGCGACCGGGACGCCGAGACGCCACCCGAGTTCCGCCCGGAGGCGGCGAGTCGGAGGTGCAGTTTGGCTGTTGCAGAGAGGCGTGACAACCAAGTTCAGGAACAGGCACTCGCGGCGAACGTGCTTGGCGTCCTGCGTTCCGAGGGCTGGGGCGCGGAATCGGCGCGGGCTGCGGCGGGACGCGCACTGCTTGACCGTGCCAAGATTGCCGACGTCGACGAGTTGCTGGCGCGAGTGGACCGGCTCACCTGGACGGAGCGGAAGGAACTGCGCGACTGCCTGGGTGTGGACTCCGTAGCCGAATTGGCGAACCGGCGCCGGCGCAAGGTCCGCACCCTTGAGAAGCACCTGGAAAACGGCCGCCGGAAGCTCGGCTCCCGAACGACGGTAGAGGCAGGCCTGCTCCTGGTGCTCGCCGAGGATCTCCAGCGTCGCTCGGGCGTTGGTTCGGGGGGGGGGGCGACTCACCGATTCCACCGACTGCCTGAGTGGCTTGCTCGTCACGCCGTCCAATGGCCGGTAGCTGATAGCCGACCGCAAACAGTGCGTAGAGTACGTATAGACTCCCAACGGCGCCTCCTGTATACTGGGTGGACTCACGGAGAGCCCAAGGAGAGAGTCGTGACGAAGCCCGCCGGCCATGGTGGCGCAAATCGACAACTGGCGCTCTCGGCCATTGCGGCGTGTTCGTGCTGGACCGTGTGGGCGCAGCCGGCGCAGCGACGCGAGCAACCCGCGCTCATTGCGCCGCAGCAATTCGCCGCGGTCAGCGCGCAGGCACAGAAGCTGGCGGCGGAAGGCCGGACGCAGGAAGCCGTCGCCCACTGCGAAGCCTTCATGCGGGAGCACGCCAATGCCGCGAAGGACAACCCAAGCGGCTTCCTGACGTTGGCAGGGACGGTCTACCGAATCCTCGGGACTGTGGAGGACAAGGCCGCCAGAGGCGCCCAGTACCGCCGCCTTTTCACCGAGTTCCGGGACGTTCCTGCCTATGCGGCCATGGGCGCGAAGGGCTATCTGGACTGTCTCATCGAGACGAAGGGGGAGCCCGCGGAAATGGAGGCGTTTGGGCGAGAGGCGGTGAAGGCGTTCGGGGACGCTCTGCCTCCCACGTACGAGGCCGCCATGCTGCTGGTCAACCTGGGACGGGCGCTGCAGAAGCAGGGGAAGATCGACGAAGCAGAGGACTTGGCGGCGGCAGCGGCGCTTCGGTGGCCGACTATTCTGGAGAACGTGAACGTCGCCGGCCTGCTCTCCGACTGCGCCTGGTCCAGGAAAGACTACGACGGCAGGGTCGGCGCAGCCAAGCTCTGTTACATGCTCTGCGCGTTCGACGAGAAGTCCATTGGCAAGGCTCGGAACCTGGTGATCCAGGCGCTGACGGCCAAAGGCGGGCCGGGGCTGGCGACCCAGTTCGTGAAGGCGCAGGAGTCGGCAGAGGTCGAGAACCCGCTCAAAGACGTGCCGCTGCCCAAGCTCACCCGCACCGGCGCCGCCGATGCGCTCCTCAACCCCGTCGCG
>Ga0210029_1000512_pt1 | contig 25130 bp, 31 predicted proteins | sample CryGeymeta201521_FD_183985 | JGI IMG/M metagenome (GOLD analysis project Ga0210029, IMG submission 183985) | Groundwater microbial communities from Crystal Geyser aquifers in Utah, USA - Crystal Geyser metaG 2015-21 (SPAdes) (version 2) | ecosystem: Environmental > Aquatic > Deep subsurface >... | reverse complement strand
TCCGTGTTTCTAATCTCATTTCCAGCCACAATCCTCACAGCTTGGATTTCTTTCTATCTCAATTTCGTCTATCTTTGCATTCAAGCCATCCCAGAGCAAAAGCCTGTTCTCTAAGGAGCTCCCCATCTTAACAATGTATTTTACTATTTCAGTTACTTGAATGCACCCTATAACACCACATGTTGCTCCAACCACAGGGAAGGTCATTGATAGAGGAGGTTCAGGAAATATGCACCTTAGACATGCAGTCTTGCCCGGAATTATCGTGGTAGCCTGTCCATATAGTCCATTAATCGCACCATAAAAAAAAGGGATGTTCTTCACTATGGCAGTCCTGTTCAACAAATACCTGGTATGAAAATTATCCATCGCATCCACAATCAGGTCAAAATCACCCACAAGTTCAAGGACATTATTTTCCTCTATTGTTTCTGATATGGCTTCCAGGCTAACATCGGGGTTTATCTTTTTCAGCTTTTCTTCAGCGGATGCTGCCTTTTCCCTTCCTACATCCTCATCGCAATACAGTATCTGCCGATTCAGATTGCTAAGCTCTATCTTCTCATGGTCAACTATCCTTATCCCTCCAATGCCGGCAGCGGCAAGATATATGGAGATAGCTGAGCCGAGACCTCCAGCTCCGGCGACGAAGACCTTTGCATTTTTGAGCCTCTCTTGGCCGTCTGCTCCGAATATCCTTATCTGTCTTTCGTATCTCTTCAGTTCGTTCTCAGTCAGCATTTTGCTTTCTATAACTATCCTCCGACCACCGGAGGGAATAGCGCTATTTCCGCTCCATCTTCGAGTTTTGTTTCCATGCCTTCCAGGAATCTAATATTCCTTCCGTCTTTTAAAATCACCATGTTTCTTACTTCGTTTCCGTGGAACAATTCAAAAACACCTCTACCTATAGGAATTTCATCGGGCAGCCCATATTCCCTTCGCAAGGTAGTTAACAGGTCGGATATAGTTGCCGAGCTGTTTAACTTGACCTCAATTTCTCGCTGATCCCCAAGGGCATCACGAATGAACAAAAATGGTCTTACGGTGACCTTCATTGCTTTCCTCCGTTGTGTTTTGAAGACAGTTTAATTTCCCAAAGCCTCATTTTTCAGTTTTGCAGTCTTTTTTACCTCCTCTATATGGCATAGCCTCTATTGAGCGGGTGGGGCTCATGGGCTTCAACTTTGTTTTTCTCGCTTTATAGTTCTTTGTTCAATATCTTGTCTTTGAGAGTCTCCCACTGTTCCTTAGTAAGGACACAGGCATTGCCCTTCTCCCCTATTTCCACTCGTGTGTCCGTTATCTTGACTACCGGACAACTTCTACAACTGCTGCATAGGCTTACGATTTTCATGTTTTGTCCCTCCTTTCCTGTTAAAATTTAAAACCCCCGGCTTAACCCCACCCTCAATCACAAATATTCATCATATTCAATTATAACTTAACGAGTACTAAACTTTCATGATTTTCTTTATTCCCCATTTCTCCGCTTCCTTGTGCTTATATCATTGAAAAGCACCAGCCCAAGGTTAAAACCATTATGCTAATGACCCCCAGATAGATAAGCAAAATCCTGGCGCCAAATTCCTTCCTTAGAACTAAGATAGTCCCCCAACTGGTAATCGGGCCTACCAATAGTAGCACCATTCCAGCACCGATGTTCATCCCTTGTGATACAAAGGCATGAACCAGGGGAACGCTAGCTGTGGAGCAGATATACATGATGAGGCCGAAAACAAGGCTGAATAGATACCCCAGACCGCCACTGAGATAACTTCCGACAAACTTCCCTATAGGAGCAACCGCAGCCACCAACGCCGCTAGTACCAGTCCCAGAAGCAGCTCTGGCCCAATCTCCTTAATCATATCCACAAAGCCAAACCTCAAAGCAGAAGCTAATCTCCTTTTGATGTTCCTCGCAGCTTCACCTTCAATGGCATATCTATCAGCTTCCTTCTTAAATGCTGCCTGGCAATGTGGAGAGCAAAAATAATAGCTCTTGCCTTCATACTCAGTTTTTAACCCCCTTTCCATATCCACGCTCATGCCACAAACGGGATCTATGGCAATCTCCGTTCTTTGGAGAGGGCTCATCCTACCTCTGGGCTCAAACGTGATAAGGTTGCCGACAGCGCCCATAACCAGTCCCATCAAAATCACGGCAAAGAATATGAACACGGTAAACTTTATCCCCAGCAAGGCATAACAAACCAGAAGAGCGCTTACAGAGGTAGCCGGTGTCGCTACCAAAAAGGCTAACACTGGACCCAACCTTGCCCCCTTCTGATGGAGACTCACCGCCACCGGGAGAGAGCCAAAGCAGCAGATGGGAAGGATTGTCCCGACAAGAGTGGAATAAAGAATAGGCTTTATTCCACGTCCACCGAGGTGTCTTTCCACCCACTCAGTAGGGACGAACTCATAGATTAAACCACTCAGGAAGAACCCTATTGCTAAGAAGGGCAACACTTCAACAAGATAATCCTTAAATGTGATGAAGAACTGGGCTATCATCTATCCCCTTTATGTCTGTAGTTTCCGGTGCTCCTTGAGCATACACTTATCCATGACTACCAGCAGTCCAGCTTCTCTAGCTTGAGCAGCTGCCTCCTTGTTTATCACTCCCTCCTGCATCCATACTGCCTTTGCCCCAATTTTTATTGCCTCTTCCACAATGTCTGGCACCTCTTCGGAGCGGCGAAAGATGTCAACCACATCTACTGGCTCAGGAATGGAGCCAAGGTTGGGGTAACAAAGCTCCCCCAGTATCTCCTTTGCTCTGGGGTTCACCGGGATTATTCTATAGCCTTGCTCTTTCAGGTAACTGGCTACCTGGTAGCTTGGGCGGTCAGATTTCGGGGAAAGCCCAACTACAGCAACGACCTGGCTGGAATTCAGGATTTCCCTTTCCACACTCATTTCTTGCCTCCTGAAAGCGACCCCACCCTCTCTATTATCCCTCCGCCTATCACTATGTCATCGTCATAAAAGACAATGGCTTGCCCTGGGGTGATTGCCATCTGCAGCTCCTTGAACTTTACCTGAACTTTGTCTTTACCCCTAGGAGCTACTATTGCTTCAGCCTCCTTATGACGGTACCTTATCTTCGCCTTTACCTCAATGGGTCGCTTTAATTCTTCTATGGCTATCCAATTTAGCTCCGAGGCTATAAGCTCGTCTCCGTAAACTTCTTCTTTAGTGCCTACTATGATAGCGTTTCTTTCACGATCAATAGCCGTGACATATAGCGGCTCTCTGGCTGATATTCTCAGCCCTTTGCGCTGGCCAATGGTATAAAATGGAACTCCCGGGTGCTCTCCGAGAATGTTCCCTTGTCTATCCAGTATTGGTCCCGGCTGTGCTGCTGCCTCCACAAGGGTGGAATAACCTCCGGTGATAAAATTCTGGCTCTCTGGCTTATCTTCGACGCCAGCCCAAAAGTCTGCGCCACCTTTCTTACCTCTTCTTTGGTATAGTTGCCCAGTGGAAAGATCGAGCGTCCTAATTGCTCCTGGGATAGAGAGGAGAGGAAATAAGACTGATCCTTCCTCAAGTCCCTGGCTTTTCTGAGCAAATAGCGATGTCTGCTCTCGTCGTATTCCACTCGGGCATAATGACCGGTAGCGAAATAATCGAACTCAATTCCGCTATTCAGAGCCTTTTTAAGCAGAGCATCAAATTTAACCTTGTGGTTACACCTGAGGCACGGATTGGGTGTTCTCCCCAATAGATACTCGTAGCAAAAGTAGTCCAGAACCTCAACTTTGTATTCTTGCTTGAGGTCAAAAGTATAGAAAGGAATCCCCAAAATTTGGGCAACTTTGCAGGCATCCTCCACATCTTCTTCCTCACCCGGTCCGTAGCAACTATGGCGAGTCCCATCCCCAGGAAGAGCTTCACCACCCCATATTTTCATGGTCACCCCAATAACCTCATAACCTTTCTCTCTAAGGAGAGCGGCGGCAACAGATGAATCTACTCCACCGCTCATGGCAATTATTATTTTTTCCATAATCCCTGCCCTATATTAGAGAAAAACACCAGCCTAGAACTAAAGCTAAAACGCTGATAACTGTCAAATAGTCTACTAAAATCTTACCCACGAATTCCTTTCGTAAAATTAGAATAGTTCCCCAGTTAGGACTTTTTGACTTTTTTCAGGGCACTATAGAAAGCCTTCCAGAAAGGGTCAACTATAGGGTGTTTGAGCCTCTTTTCCTTCCCTCTCTCTATTAAAACCATTCCCTCCTCTGGCTTGGTCAATTCGCCGACAACGGAAGACTTGATACCCTTCTGAGATAGAGCCTTTACTACCTCTGGTGCTTTATGCTCACGACAGGCGATAATCAAGGTTCCCTCGCTGATAGAAACATAAGGGTCAATGCCAAAAACCTCACATATCTCTTGTACACAATCTTCCATTACAATTCGCTCTTTCTCTATTTGCGTTCCCAAACCGGCAGCTTGGGCTATTTCATATAAACCACCCCATATACCACATTCAGTGGCATCATGCATGGCACTAACTCCTTCCTCCCTCACCCCTACACTCACAGCAGTTAAAGCATCTTCTACCACCGACATTTTATAGAATATTTGCTGTGCCTTCTGGCTAAATTCGAAACCAAACCTTTCCTCAATAAGTTTGGGGAACATAGTAGCAAAGATACCTGTTGCTTCAATGGCTGGACCCTTGGTGATAATTATCTTGTCGCCCACCCTTGCCAATTTTGGGGTAACGTATTCATCTTTCTCCCCAACGCTGATGACTGTGGCGCCTCCTACCATGGGATAGTGGCAATTCTCATATCTGGCAGTATGACCACAGATAATAGAAATCCCTAATTTGTCACACTCTTGATGTATGGTATTCCACATTATCTCCAGTTGTTCTTTGGTCATCTCCATGGGGAGGTTCAAGTCTATAGACAGAAACTCGGGTTTGAGCCCACAGGTGACGGCGTCGGAGACAAGGATGTGAACGGCAAACCAGGCAGCTCTCTCCCAACCATATTCCGGAACGATAAACACGGGGTCTGTGGTTAAAGCCACCACTTTATCACCAATCTCGACTATCCCAACATCCACTCCATGCTGAGGTCCCACCAACACCGCTTCACTTTTTGCCCCCAGACGAGGGTATATCAGTTCGTTAAAGATCTCGGGGGAGATCTTGCCAATTTCAGGAAGTTCACTCACTTTTATTGCTACCCTTCTTTTCCTTCGCTTCGCTCAGGACATGTTTAGACTTTCTTAAATAGTCCTCAACCGCCGATTTAAGCGCCTCTTCGGCTAAAACCGAGCAGTGCATCTTAATCGGGGGCAGCCCATCCAGCGCCTCAGCTAACGCCCGATTGGAGATTTCCAGTGCCTCATCTATACTCTTCCCCTTCACCATCTCGGTGACCATAGAGCTGGTGGCAATAGCCGCTCCGCAGCCAAAAGTCTTGAATTTAGCGTCGACAATTGTACTGTCCTTTACCTTGATGTAAAGCTCCATTATATCGCCGCATACCGGGTTTCCCACATGCCCGACGCCGTCGGGATTTTCTATTTCCCCTACATTCCTGGGGTTCTTAAAATGCTCCATCACCTTCTCGCTGTATAGAGACCATACATCACGCATTTCTTCTTCTCCTATCTGTGACTCTTTAAAAGTGGCGACATAGCTCTGAGCTTAGCTACAACTCGGGGCAGTACCTCCAGAACACACTCTATGCCTTCCTCGGTGTTTTCCCGTCCTAAGGTAAACCTGAGTGAACCATGCGCTTGTTCAGGGGAAAGTCCCAGCGCCAGAAGCACATGCGATGGTTCAAGGCTTGAGGAGCTACAGGCTGAGCCGGTAGAAGCACAAATGCCCTCAAGGTCAAGATTCAAGAGCATTGATTCCCCTTCTACAAAATCAACGCTCACATTGACATTATTGGGAAGCCTAATTGTGGGATGACCGTTCAAGTGGATGTGGTCAATTCGCTCTAGGAGACCTTTAATTAGCTCATCACGAAGGGAAGTTAGTCGTTCTGCCTCCTTGCTCAAATCCTTTTGGGCAAGTTCTGCCGCTTTGCCAAAGCCCACGATGGCAGGGACATTATCTGTGCCCGCCCGGCGCCTCCGCTCCTGATCCCCTCCATGCATAAATGGAACTAGCCAGGTGCCCTTTCTGATATACAACACCCCCACTCCCTTTGGCCCATAGAGCTTATGCGCTGAAAGGGAAAGCAGGTCTACCCCAAGGTCATCTACATTTACTGGGATATGCCCTACCGTCTGCACGGCATCGGTGTGAAAATAGACGCTCGCTTCCCCAGCAATTTTGCCTATTTCAGTAATTGGTTCTATAGTTCCTACTTCGTTGCTGGCATGCATGACCGAAATAAGGATGGTTTTATCGGTAATAGCCTTTCTGACATCATCAGGGGCAACCAAACCATACGCATCTACCGGGAGGTAGGTTACTCTGAACCCTCTTCTCTCCAGAAATTTACAGGTCTCTATCACCGCGTGGTGCTCAATAGAGGTGGTGATGATATGGTTACCTTTGCCCTCATTAGCAAAAGCCACACCCTTTAGAGCGAAGTTATCCGCCTCAGTCCCTCCACTGGTGAAGACGATTTCCTCGCTTGGGGCGCCGATGAGAGCAGCAACCTTATCCCTTGCTTCCTCTATAGCCCCCTTCGCTTCCTGACCATAGGAATGGATACTGGAGGGGTTGCCAAAGGCGTTGGTGAAGTAGGGCAACATCGCTTTTACTACCTCGGGCTGTGTCGGTGTAGTGGCAGCGTGATCAAGATATATTCTTCGCATTTAACCCTCCACAATATCGCCAATAGCCGGGGCGACCCTTACCCTTGCCGGTCACCCAGGCAATCCCTTGCTCAATGTGTTTCCCTTCCTCTTCCAAGTTTCATCCCCACAGAGGTTTCGGGTCCATTGACACGATTATCAGCCCCTAACCAGCAGTATGCCACGGGAAGTCGCTGCAAGAACCTGCTCGGTCACATTGCTGAAAACCCAGCGACCAAGGAGTGAGTCGGATACCCAATGGGCCATCCCAGAGCGACCGCGGGTAGTCATCGCCACCAAGTCACAACGGTTCTGCCGTATGTATCCAATAATCTCCTCAGCGGCATTGCCTAACAAAGCCTCGGCACTGACCTTAAGCCCCGTCTCACTGATACGATCCTTCACGACTTGAAGATAGATGCTGCACTGAGCCTGATGATAGGACTGCAGTTGGCTTACGTGCTCCTCCCAGCTTACCGGCATATTTGCCTCTGGGTAATCAGCAGTGATCTGCGGTTGTTCACAGACGCGCATGAGAACTAGCTCAGCATCGAACAGCCTGGCATACTCCGTAGCGTAGGGTAGCACCTTCGCTGCTCTCTCAGATCCATCCAGCGGAACCAGCACCCTCTTTGGGGGCCACTCAGCGCATGTAATGTCGCCGGGACTGAGCGTCCTGGTCAACCATACCGGGACAAGTGAGTTCCTCACTACCCTGTTGGTTACGTCACTCATAACCGACTGTGCTAAACCAGACCGCCCATGGGTGGCCATAAGGATGACGCTGGCCTCATTTTCCTCCGCATAGCGCACAATCTCTTCCGCCGGCTCACCCTTAACCAACACAGGGAATACTGTGGCTGTCACGTCCTCGAAGCGGCATTGCACTGTTTCACATATCTTGGACATATCATGTTGGACGAGGTCGGCGGCCCGCTGGATGTAAGCCCAGTGAAGACGTTCGTAGTCAGCTTCATCAAGACTGCACACGTGAAGCAGCGTCAGCACAGACCCCGATCTCACTGCAAGGTTCATAGCAAGTTCAAGAACAGTTTCTGCTGCTTCCGAGCCGTCCAGTGGCACAAGTATTGTCCGATAGACTCTCCCATCTTTTTTGTCACTAGCTTTGTTGCTCATTGCCCTCCTCCTTGTCCGGAATAAGATATATTGGCGTAGTGGCAGCGTAGTCAAGATATATTCTTCCCATTTAACCCTCCACAATATCTCCGATAACAGGGTCAACTTTTACCCCTCTGGCAGTCACCCAGTCGATGCCCCGCTCGATATCCTTTTCCTCTCCCTCCAGTTCAAGTACTACCCAGCCCTTACCTTCGGATACATCCGCGCGGCGGATATTGGTCACCACCCTAAATTGCTGACCAAGGTTGTAAATAATAGGTTCCTTAATTAGCTCTGCTGGAAAGGTAAACATTACTCTTCGCTTGACCATCTTATCCTCCTGTTTTTCTAAGGCTAATAGTATAGCATGAGTGCAACATGAGAGACTCAGGCTCACTTATCAAACGCCTCCTCAAATGATTCTATGGTGGGCTGGATGGTAAGGGGGTGGACGACCTCGGCCACTGCCTCCTGGGTTTTGAGCCCTGCACCAGTGATGAAAGCCACCGTAAGCTCATTTCTCTTAATTACCCCGGAAGCTACCAGCTTCCTCAGTCCGGCTATCACTACACCCCCCGCTGCCTCCGCAAATATGCCCTCGGTCTGGGCCAGCAGTTTCATCCCCTCGATGAGCTCCTCATCTGTAACAGCACAGGCACCACCCCCTGATTGCCGGGCGACCCGTAATGCGTAGTAGCCATCGGCAGGGTTCCCAATGGCTATGGACTTGGCGATGGTATCTGGTTTTACCGGATGTACATGGAGGGAGCCTGCCTGAAAGGCATTGACTATGGGCGAACAACCGGCCGCCTGTGTGAGATACATGTGGGTGTTGACCGGTTCAATTAAGCCGAGCATAGCGAGTTCCTCCAGTCCCTTCCAAATTCGGGTAAAGAGGAGTCCCGAGGCAGAGGGAGCCACCACGCAGTCTGGTGCGTGCCACCCCAGTTGCTCAGCTACTTCATAACCCAGGGTCTTGCTCCCTTCGGCATAGTAGGGTCGGAGATTAATGTTGATGAAACCCCAGTTATGTCTTTGCACTAGCTGGCTACAGAGGCGGTTGACATCATCATAGCTTCCTTCAACAGTCACTAGGACCGGGTTATAGATTGCTATCCCCGTCAGCTTACCTGGTTCCACATCAGCTGGGATGAAAACGTAAGACTTTATATTTGCCTTGGCAGCATGGGCTGCCACACTAGCAGCCAGGTTGCCTGTTGAGGCACAAGCTACCGTATCAAACCCGAACTCCCGTGCTTTGGTAATGGCTACCGAAACCACTCTATCCTTGAAGGAGTATGTGGGGTTGAGGCAGTCGTTCTTGATATAGAGTTCACCCAACCCCAGCTCTCGTCCTAACCTGTTGGCTTTAACCAACGGAGTAAAGCCAGTGCCGATGTCTACTACATCGCCATCGACAGGAAGCAAATCCTCATAGCGCCACATGCACAGCGGTCCCGCAGCAATCTTCTCCCGACTTACGGCTTTAGCCACGGACTTATAGTCATAGCTCACCTCCAGCGGGCTGAAGCAGAAATCACACAGATTAAGAGGTTCCAACGGATATTCTCGCCCACACTTTCGACAGCGGAGAGCCGTAGCATACGACAAATCTTCCTCCCTTAAGGCTACCCAGGTTCAATTGTATCTTGATACGCAGCTATTAGGTCAGTGTCTTTCATTACCATGTTGCCATCAATGATTTCATAAGGAACTGATGCTTTGGGGAAATCCACACACGCTCCCTCAATTCCTTCACCTGTTTTTGCTTCAAAAGTAGTCATACAAGTATCACACACCAAAATATCCTTCTGGAGAGAAAAGCCTACAGATCTACACGGCGGGCAAACATTAGCCCGAACATAGAGTTCTCCGCTCAGCTTGTACGCCATAAAGGTTGTATCTTTATCCTGTGTTCCAAACTTAAAGTGGATTATCTTGTTATTCTCGACCTCACTTACTGGTATAGATACAGTATCGCCAACTACCTGCGGCTCAATCCATGTCGCCTTTATCGGGGCATTACTTTGCGCATTATTGTTACTACATGCAGCCACGCTTAATATCATCGCAAGTAGCACCAAAACGGGTATTATCTTTGACATTTATTGCTCACCTCCTTGTTGGCTAATCTTGTCTACGATTTGCCCATCTTGTAAGACTATGATTTCTTTTGCCTGCTTGGCTATCTCAGGGGCATGGGTAACCATAATAATGCTGCGGCCATCTTTATTCAGTTGGTGAAATAGGTCCAAAATCTCCCTTCCCATTTTTTGGTCCATATTACCTGTTGGCTCGTCTGCCAAGATCAATGACGGGGAATTAACCAAAGCCCGCGCAATGGCTACCCTTTGCTGCTCCCCGCCGCTTAGCTGGCTGGGCTTGTGTTCAGCCCTCCCTGCCAATCCAACCCTTCTTAATATCTCTAGTGCTTGCTCCTCTCCTTTCTCCGCTCCGCAAAAAGTTAGAGGTAACATTACATTCTCTAGGGCGGTGAGAGATGAAAGCAAATGATACTCTTGGAAGACATATGCAATTTCCCCCCTTCTTATATCGACAAAATCGTTTTCACCTAGATTGTCGATGCGTTCTCCATCTAGAATTACTTCACCTCTGGAAGGATAATCTAAGCCGCCGATGATGTTTAGGAGAGTGGACTTTCCGCTTCCAGAAGGACCCATAATGGCTATGAAGTCGCCTTCGTTCACGCGAAGCGAGACATTATTCAGGGCGACTACCTTGGCTGGGCCCTCGCCATAAATCTTTGATATGTTTTTGATTTCTAGCATTTCGCTGCTCACAAAGACCTGAAAGAGTCGGCAACCTTAATTTTGGAGGCACGGAACGCAGGATACACAGTCGCTATGACAGCAATAAAGGTAGCCAAAACCAATGAAGGGAGGAAGTACTGGGGAACATAAGTAACGGCTACACCCTTAAAAACCAGCGGCCCGACTATGTATGCTAGTAAAGTCCCAGCTACATATCCGAAGAAGCCTCCTGCTACCCCAATAATAATGGCCTCGTAGAGAAAAATCTTAATTATCTGATTGCGTGACGCCCCCACTGCTTTCATTATGCCAATGTCCTTGATTCTTTCATGAACCGAGGTCATCATTGTGTTGACCACCCCAAAGCAGCCGACAGCCAGTGTGATTCCAGCTAAAGCCAACAGAAATTTGCTTATCTTTTCCATCATGCCCATTTCGGTTTCAGCTATTTGCTTTACAGCGACTGCCCGAACTCCTGGGATGTTCTCGTTTATAGAACTGGCGATATCTGCTGTAGGACATGCACTGCATAGAGCACGAACGTCTATTGAAGAAACTAATCCCTCTTTATTGAATGCCTTCTGTGCTGTTTCTATAGGAACAAAAACTTGATAATCTTCGTTTGAGCCTGTCTCCTCAAGGATACCGGTAATGGTTATCTCCCTCCCGTTAAGTGTAATTGTATCGCCTACATTGAGTTCCAATAGCTCAGCGGCTGTGGCTCCGACCAATGCTTTGTCTGGCCCTTCCAGATATCTCCCTTCCGAAACTCTCCACCATGTCTTGAGTTTGTGCTCCTCTTGTGGATCTACTCCAACTACTATTACGGACGTTCCATTTACTTTGGTGTTCATGTAAAGTTTTGGAGCAATTGTGGCAATATTACCCTCATCTTCAATGCCCAATGCCTCTCTTATCTTGCCATCGGTTATCCGTCTGATCTCTGGTAATTTGTCTTCAGAAATGTAGTTCTCTCCAATTGCCAAAGTGCCAAGACTCAAGCCTCCTAACCCTATGTCAATATCGCTTATTGCCGGCATGACCATTAAGTTGGCGCCATATTTTTCTATCTGCCCATAGATGTTTGCCTCTGCAGCAAGGGCAATTGTTAGCACGGCAACGATTGTGGTAACACCGATAACCACGCCGAGCGAGGCATATAGCACCCGCTTTTTTCTTCGTATAACATCTTTCACAACCATCTGGTATAGTTTCATCAACCCTCATTCACCGGCGCTCAAGCGCCTGCTCTAAATCCTCAGTCAAATCGTCAACATTTTCCAAACCAACCGATAACCTGATTAGTTCATCGGTAATCCCCACCTTTCCCCTATAATCCTCTGGCATCGAGGCATGACTCATGGTAGCTGGATGCTCAGCAAGAGAAGCGACACCACCCAGCGATTCGGCCAGGGAAAAGACCTTAATCCTTTTTAGAAAGGTATTAACAATCTCAATACCGCCTTTTATTTCAAATGACACCACCCCGCCGAATCCCTTCATCTGCCTTTTGGCGATTTCATGCCCGGGATGGGAGTCAAGCCCGGGGTAAAATACCCTCTTTACCGCAGGGTGCCCTTTAAAAAAATTTGCTACGGCAATGGCATTCTCCTCGTGCTTCTTCATTCGCACTGGCAAAGTCTCAATCCCTCTGAGCACCAGCCAGCAATCAAAGGGAGAGGCACAGGTCCCCATGGCATTGAGGAGAAATTGCACCCTCTGAGTTAGCTCATCGGTGGTGGTCACCACCGCACCGCCGACAACATCGCAGTGCCCGCTGAGATACTTGGTGGTGGAATGAACAACAAGGTCAACCCCGTATTTAATTGGTCTTAAGAAATATGGCGTGGCAAAGGTATTATCTATCACCGTCAGTAGCTTGTGCCTTCGGGCAATATCGACCACCATCGGGATATCAACGATATTGAGTAGCGGGTTGGAGGGAGTCTCCAGCCACAGCATCCTGGTGTTGGGCTTTATTGCCTCTTCAATTCTTTCCCGGTCGTTCAGTCTAAGAAACGTGAACTCCAGACCAAAGGCACGCATCACATCCTGAAATAATCTATAGGTTCCTCCGTAGACATCGTCCCCCGAGATTACATGGTCACCCGTTTTCAAAAGGTGCATAACTGTAGTCTCAGCAGCCATCCCAGTGGCAAAAGCAAAACCCGCTTTCCCTCCTTCGAGCTGAGCGATAGTATCCTCCAGAACCTTCCTCGTCGGGTTTGCTGTGCGAGAATAATCGTAACCCTTCGTTTTACCTACATCCTCGAACACAAAAGTAGATGTCTGGTAGATGGGCACTGAGATGGCACCAAATGCTGCATCCGGCCTATCCCCGGCGTGAATGGCTATCGTTTCAAATTTCATATTCCTCCTCCCTGGCTGAATACCGTCTCAATTTTTGTTCTCCCCTCTTTGAGCTCGTCTTCGGGAGACGCTATCCCGCTGGCACTCTCCAGCCTTTCCAGACGTTCCTCAAGCTTGCCCTGCTCCCGCAAGACGAGATTAATAGCCTCCGCCACCGGGTCAGGTAAGCGTCCGTGTTCTAATCCTGTTAATGGTCCCCGGTGGTTCTCTATTATTCTTCCTGGAACCCCTACCACAGTAGCCCCGGGCGGCACCGATTTCACCACCACCGAACCTGCACCAATCTGAGCTCCATCTCCTATCGTGATAGCACCTAAGGCTACCGCACCGGTACCCATTACCACGTTGTTCCTAAGAGTGGGGTGCCGTTTACCCTTAGTTAAACTTGTTCCACCAAGGACAACCCCCTGGTATAAGAGGACATCGTCCCCAATCTCAGCCGTCTCTCCAATGACCACCCCTGCACCATGGTCAATGAAGAATCTCCTGCCAATTCTGGCTCCTGGGTGAATTTCAATACCAGTCAGGAAGCGATTGATGTGGGCGAGAAAACGAGCCAGAAAACAAAGCTTATATCTCCACAGTAAGTGGGCGAAACGGTGAAGCCAGAGAGCGTGAAGGCCAGGATAGCAGAAGATGACCTCCGGCGTGCTCCTCGCCGCCGGGTCTTTGCCAAATACCGTTTGAATATCTTCTCTTAATGTCTTAAACAGGTTGATCGTCTCTTTCCTTATTTATATTGCCGGTGCAGTCCGATAAAGTTCTTGAAAAAGCCAGGTGGATAAGTAGCGCTCACCGGTGTCAGGCAAGACCACCACGATAAGCTTGCCTTGGTCTCCCGGCCTTTTGGCTACCTCTAGGGCTGCCCAGGTCGCGGCACCTGAGGATATGCCGGCTAATATCCCCTCCTCCCTAGCTAGCCTCCTCGCCATGATTCCGGCGTTTTCATTGCTAACTCTGATAATCTCGTCAACCAGGTCTAGTCTTAGAATTTGGGGTATAAATCCAGCACCAATACCCTGAATCTTGTGAGGACCAGGCTTGCCACCGGAAAGGACCGGGGAATCAGCGGGCTCCACAGCAATAGCCTTAAACTGTGGCCTCCTGGGCTTGATTACCTCAGCTACCCCGGTAATTGTCCCCCCGGTTCCCACCCCCGAAACTAGAATATCTACTTTACCATCGGTATCTCTCCAGATTTCTTCGGCGGTGGTCAGCCGATGTATCTCCACGTTCGCTGGATTTTTAAACTGCTGGGGCATGAAGTAGTTGGGGTTTTCCGCCACCAATTGCTCGGCTTTCCTCACCGCCCCGGGCATCCCCTCTACCCCAGGGGTCAGCACTAACTCAGCGCCAAAAATAGATAATAGTTGCCTCCGCTCCAAAGACATGGTGTCAGGCATAGTAAGCACAAGCTTGTATCCCCGGGCAGCGCAGACAAAAGCCAAAGAGACACCGGTATTACCGCTGGTAGGCTCAACAATCACTGTATCTTTCTTAATGAGCCCCTTCTCCTCAGCATCAACAATCATTGACATTCCGATCCTGTCCTTTACACTTCCCACGGGATTAAAGGACTCAAGCTTGGCCACTACCTCTGCCTTCACGCCCTCAGTTATTCGGTTCAATCTCACTAAAGGCGTATTTCCGATTAGCTCGGTAGAGTCCTTGGCTATCCCTCTGGTAAGCTTCGGTATCTCTACCGTTTTATATTTAACCTTCTCTACCTTTTGAGTTATACCTGCCATTTTTACTTTACCTCCTTACCTTTATTGTTAGACACATTTCCTGAAGACGCAAAGTACTCAAATGTAATACATCGTTGTCTCAGGTTGCTCCTTCCGCTTTTGCCGCTCAACCAAGTCTTGCAAGGTAGTAGATTCCAACACCTGCCCCATCACCCTCGCCATCTCCCCCCAGATGTCTCGAGTAACACAAAGGTTAGAACGAGGGCATATTTGGGGGTTAGTGACACAGTCCACCAGAGCGATAGAACCTTCGAGAAGCCGAATCAGCTCGCTGAGTTTAATCTCTGCAGGAGGCTTGAGTAATGAAACGCCACCCCGAGGTCCCCGAGTGCTCTTAATTAGGCCTGCAGCTATTAGGGGAGTGATTAGATGCTCCAAGTATAGCAGCGAAATCTGCTGCCTCCGGGCGATATCTTTTAGTGGAACTGGCTCCTCACCTTGATAGAGAGCTAGGTCCAAAAGTAATCTGGTTCCATATCGGCCGCGGCAAGAAAGTTTCATTAACTGGCTCCTTTGTTGATTATTTTAATCAACATAGTATACAATTACATAGCGGTAAAAATTTGTCAAGTCCAGTGCTGGAAATTAGTATGTTGAGGCATTATATTTGTTTTAATTTACTGAAGCAGGTTATCTGTTATTGACAGGGAGGGAAGAATGAAAATATTCAACACCTTATCCGGGCAAAAGGAAGATTTTCACCCCCAAAAAGAGGTGGTGACTATGTATGTCTGCGGAATTACTACTTATGATGAGTGTCATATTGGGCATGCTATGAGCTATATAGTTTTCGACGTAATCAAGCGTTACCTAAAGTTCAAGGGCTATAAAGTTAAGCATGTGCAAAATTTTACGGACATTGATGATAAGGTCATAGAGCGTGCTCGCCAGCTAGGAATATCACCATCTGAGGTGTCTCACAAGTATATTGATCATTATTTTGTGGACATGGACGCATTGAACATAGAACGGGCTGATTTTTATCCCAAGGCAACCGAGGAAATACCTCAGATCATTGAAGTTATTCGAGGTCTGTTGGTCAAAGGCAATGCTTATGAATCTGAAGGAAGTGTTTATTTTCGAGTCAGGAGTTTCCCTGGCTACGGCAAGCTGAGCCATAGGAATTTGGCTGAAATGATTTCTAAAGAGAGTATTTATATGGAAAAGAAGGAATATCCCCTGGATTTTGCTTTATGGAAAGCAGCGAAGCCAGGCGAGCCTTTCTGGGAAAGTCCCTGGGGAAGAGGTAGACCCGGCTGGCATATAGAATGCAGTGCTATAGCATTAAAATACCTTGGTGCCAGCATTGACATCCATGGTGGCGGACAGGACCTCATCTTCCCTCATCATGAGAATGAAATAGCTCAGTCAGAGACTTTTACCGGAGAATTTCCCTTTGTTCAATACTGGATACACAATGGGTTGATGCAAAGAGATAAACAAAAAATGAGTAAGTCTATTGGTAATTTGGTACGTGTTGAAGATATGCTAAACCGTTTTAGCGCTGACGCTGTTCGCTTTTTTGTCCTTAGCTCTCACTACAGGAGCCCACTTGTTTACAGTGAGGAGGCTCTTAACGCAATCGAAAGGGGAACGGAAAGACTACGTTTAGCATTAAGCCAAAAGGGTGGTGGAGGAGAGGGAGCTACACTCAACCCTAAGCCCTTTGAGCGAAAATTCGTTGAAGCTATGGATGATGACTTCAATACCGCCCAAGCTATCGCCGTTCTTTATGAACTGGCGAAAGAAATTAACCAAGGCGCTACTGAAGAAGTAAACATAATCGAAGCGCAGGGCACTCTGCTGAAGCTAGCCGGGGTATTAGGCCTCACCTTAGAAGAAAAAAGAAAGCCACCCCTTGATGCCGAAGCGCTTATCAACCTTCTAGTGTCGGTTAGAGATAATTTACGTCAGGCTCAGCAGTGGCAGCTAGCCGATAAAATTAGAAGAGGCTTGGCCGAATTAGGGATAACTCTTGAGGATGCTCCTCAAGGAACAATATGGAAACACAAGAGATAGTTGACACTGATTTACGACAGGCGCCAACCCACGTGGAAGTCCATTATAATTTGAGGCTACTTGTTATCGCCCCTTCCTCGCTGCTAGTAGTAATAAGGGCAACTATCTTGTCTGTTTCTTTAATCATCCCCTGCCTATCATGAGCATCTTATCCACAACTGACTTTGCCTTGAGACGAATATCCTCAGGAACCTTCACCTCAGGGGTCATCTCCTCCAGTGACCATAATACTTTCTCTAGAGTTATTAACTTCATGTTGGGGCATATTGCCTGTTCAGAGACGGGGATGAATCTCTTATCCGGGTTTTCCTTCTTTAACCTGTGTATTATCCCCATTTCAGTTCCCACAATCATTTCCTTCACTTCACTTCTACGAGCGTATCGGCACATTCCTCCCGTGCTAAGGACTTCATCGGCAAGAGCAATAACCTCCGGGCGGCACTCGGGGTGGACTACTACCTTAGCCTGAGGATACTCTTCTCTGAGCCGGACGATGTGCTCTGGCTGTATCCTGACATGGGTGGGGCAAAAACCAGGCCATAAGAGCATCTTTTTCCCGGTCTTGGTCGAAATATAATGGCCAAGGTATTGGTCGGGAACAAACAGTATCTCTTGAGCATCCAGGCTTTCTACGACCTTGACTGCATTAGCAGAGGTGCAACAAATATCCGATTCTGCCTTAACTTCAGCCGTGGAATTGACATAGCATACCACAGTAGCAGCCGGCACTTCCTTCTTCTTTTCCCTGAGCTTCTCAGCGGTAATCATATTTGCCATCGGGCAACCAGCATTTATATCAGGAAGCAAGACTATCTTATCGGGACAAAGTATAGAGGCTGTTTCTGCCATGAAACGAACTCCACAGAACACAATTACAGCAGCGTCGGTTTTGGCTGCGTTCTGGCTTAGTCCCAGGGAATCGCCAATGAAGTCAGCTATATCCTGAACTTCCCCCAATTGATAGTTATGGGCAAGAATAACAGCATTCCTTTTTTTCTTGAGGTCAAGAATTTTTCCGATGAGTTCGGTATCCCTGTTTTTGGTCAAGTTACTATCCTCCAGTTATGAGTGTAGACATTCATTCTCCTTCCCCTGACAAACCCAATGAGAGTTATGCCCAAATCATTGGCTAACCTCACTCCTAAGTTAGTGGGGGCGGACTTGGAGATAATCATGGGAATATTTCTCTTCGCTACCTTGAGCAATATCTCTGAGGAGATCCTTCCGCTGGTAATTATTATATGATTGTCTGTCGCTATATCATTTAAGATGCATGCACCAAGAATCTTATCTATGGCGTTATGCCTTCCTATATCCTCGCTGAAAACCAGGATGCTTTTTGTATCACACAGGGCGGCACTGTGAACACCACCTGTAGCTCTATAAATCTGAGAGCGATGTTGGAATTCAGCTACCAGGTCGAAGACTTCGTGAATTGATAATTCAATTTTAGATTCTACCTTCGCTTGATTTTGGGCATCAGCAGCGCTATAAAAAGAGGCTCCCCTCCCACAACCTGAAGTTATGAGCCTCTTGAACAAAACATTTGGGGCAAGCTCCTCTTCAGTTTCTATTCGCACCACACCACTCCGGTTGTCAACTATTATCTTTTTAATCTTCTCCTTGCTTTTGAGCAACCCCTCGGAGAAAAGAAAGCCGATAGCCAGGTACTTTAAATTCGTAGGGGAACAGAGTAGAGTTACCAGCTCTTCATTGTTTAAGATGATGGTAAGGGGGAATTCTCTAGCAACTACATCCTCAATGCTGCTTCTACCTTTTTCAGTAAGCCGCAATACGGGAAGCCTCTCTTTTTCATTATCCATTTTTCTAGTCCTTTTTGCCCTGTCCTGAGTCATCACGCACCCTACATACGCTTATCTCATCTCCAGCCTTGACAGGTCCACCACGAATTACCCGGGCAAATACCCCTTCCTTGGGCATGATACACTTGCCTGTCTGACGGCGAATGGCACACCCGCTATGGCACTCCTTGCCTATCTGAGTAACCTGTAAAATAACCCCTCCACCTATGGTGATATATGTGCCAACAGGCAAAGAAACAAGGCTTAACCCTTCAGTGGTAAGGTTCTCAGCAAAATCTCCAGGTCCTACATCGAAGCCCAGCTCCTTTATCTTGTTGATGCTTTCGATTGCCAGCAGGCTCACCTGACGGTGGGTGCAGTAGTCGGCGTGGGCATCGCCGATGAGTCCATAATCATCTTTGAGGGTACCTTCGGCCACGGCTTCCTTTTTAGTGCCTTTTTCTTTGCTCCTACAAACTGCAATTATTTTAGCCATTAAGCATTATCTACTGAGCAGATGTAGCTTGTGGACTTTAAATTTTGAGCCTCCAACTGTGAGAATAAACGTTAAATCTTTTTGAATCGGCGAATCCTATAAGCGTTATCCCGTATCTATTAGCTTCTTTTACCGCTAAGTCCGTAGGGGCAGCAATGCTTATCACTATTGGTATTCCACAGAAAATTGCCTTCTTTATTGTGGAGGCTGTCTGTCGGCAGGAGGCAACTAAGAAGCTATTGGATAAATCAATTCCATCTCTGATTGCCAAACCAATGGCTTTATCGATGGCGCAATGCCTGCTTGTGTCCTCTACAAAAATCTCTCCACTCCCACAAATGCCAATAACATGGGCACATCCGGTTTTTTTAAACAAGAAACCATGCTGGTTAAGTTTTTCAACCGAAGTGAAAACTTCCTCGCAGGTTAATTTCCTATTGGAGTCACACTTTTGAGGATTATTTACTAACCCCTCCACAAGTGGAAGGTCGACCTCAAATTCATTATCAGCGATTTTCGTGACACTGGAGAAGGAAGCATCTATACCCCTCGATTTTAAATTGCCGAGTATCAATTCTTCTAAGTCAGTAGGGATACAGTGGAATTTGTGAACCTCCTTGCCTACCCTGACCACAACCTCTTCTTCACGGACGACCTCGTCCTTCTTTTTCTCTCCACCATCTCTGGAAACCATAAAGATTTCTATTTCCGAACTTCTTTTTTCCACGATTTATGGAAATCCTTTATGTCACTTATTATGCTTTTGCAGGCATCGAAAGCTGCCCATCTATGAGACGCTGAAACCGCTACCAGTAGAATATTTTCCGATATGCTCAGGGAGCCAACGCGATGTATTATTGCCACATCCTCTATATCATATCTATCAATAGCGTCTTTCCTTATCTCCTCCAATTTCTGGATGGCGTTATCATCCTCATCAAAGCTGAGTCCAACTCCTTCAGGGAACTCGCGTACCGTGCCCACATAAGCTATTATCGCACCTATCTTCGGGCTCTTCATCCTCTCGACTATCTCATCGACGGAGAAATCTTCTTTTCTTATCTCAATCATAAGGTTATTTAGCAACCCTCACCTGTCATTCTGACCCTGAACCCTTCGCCTCTTGTCATTCTGAGCCCTTCGCTTCTTGTCATTCTGAGCGTAGCGAAGAATCTAGACCCTTCGCTATCGCTCAGGGTGACAAAATAAACAAGGTAAGATTGCCACGCCTTCGGCTCGCAATGACAAAAGGGGGGCTCGCAATGATGTTGCGAGGGTATCACCTCAATATCCCCTTTACAATAACATCCACTGCCTCTTCCTCATTTAGCCCTCTTGCCATCAACGTTTGCATCTGTTTCTTATCTACGCTTCCTATGGCAGCTTCATGAGTAACCTTTGCCTGTCTATCGCTCACATATACTACTGGTATCGCACTTGCTATCACTCCATCCCCATTCACAATTTCGAGGCAGTCAACATGACCTCGGGCAAAAGGGGCATTGCCGTATGTTTCACCTCTGACCACTGCCTTGGCATTGTCAATTAACACCAGTCGACTTTTTGCTAAACCCCTGGCTTCCTTGCCATCAAGGTGAATCTTCTCTGTTATTCTTATGTCATCTTCCTTTTTGCCAAAAACCTTTACTAGAAGCTCGCTTGTGCTCTTCTCTCCCCCAAAAATCTCGAAATCATAATCCAACATGCCCACGCAGCCTTCAATCAGGGTGAAAGTGCTCTCCCATACTCCTTTTTTGCCCACCCTGATTTTTGCCTTTGGAATCACCTTAATCCCGCCGAATTCCCCGTGATAGTGAGTTTCACGGTAGCTGAACCTGGCATTATCCCCAATTTTTATATCAGCATCCATCTTGTGTGTCACATCAACAGCGTTGGGGAAAATACAATGAGCAATCACATTCACCTCGCTGTTATCCTGTGCTTCTACTTTCAATGTAATTTCCTGCAGCCCTTCCTGGGGCAAAACGCCAAAGCACAAATGGACCGGGTATTTAATTTTCACCCCTTCCTCCACCAAAAAATAGATATTAACACCGCTTTTTGTTTCCTCTGTTTTTACCTTTATCCCATCGGCTTCATTGACGCTGAGGACTTTATTTTTATGGATAACGAGGTTGCCTACCTCCCTGTTTTCCAAAGCATCCAGGTTCCCACCTGCCTTGCCATAAGCTTCAAGCAACGATTCATATTCCTTGACCACAAGCATTTGTTAAACTCCTTTATAACTCGGCTTACCGATATGGTTGCATGTTTGGCAATTATTCTTAAACCACCGACACATCTCTTTAGGTGGTCCAGAGTTTATTATTTTCCCGGCGCATATTATCGATACCTCCTCGGCTACCCCTACTGCTTCCTCGCTATGCGTGATTAAAAGCACTGCAGAACCCTGCTTGCTCATTTCGGTTATTCCATTCATTATATGAGGAAGAGAGACCACATCTATGCCAGAGTCGGGCTCATCTAAAATAGCTACCTTCGGCTTCATCGCCATGACAGAGGCAAGCTCCACCCTTTTCCGCTCACCTCCGCTCAGATTGGCATCAACTGCTCTGTCTAGATACTCCCCAGGGGGAAGCCCCACTGTCCATAGATAGTTTTCGACTTCACTTAAGCTCAAATTCTTGTTTAACCTCAGATACTCTCTTATGCTCAACCCTTCAAACCTTGCCGGCTCTTGCCACGCCAGTGTCAGTCCCATTTTTGCTCTCTCCGAGATTGTGCATCGGGTAACATCCCGTTCCTCAAATATTATGCTCCCCTCATCGGGGTAACTTATTCCCATTATTAAGTTAGCCAAGCTTGTCTTTCCTGCGCCATTCATTCCCAATAAGCCATGTATCTTCGCCTCTTTCACTTCCAAGTTCAGGCCGTTGATTATGGGCTTACCATTTAAGGTTAATTTAAGACACTTTACTTCTAGCATATTTTTCCCCGCCACTAAGTTATTGCATTCGTGTCCTGGCTATTACCGGAGCTGTACACCACGTCAGAATCCTCTACAAGCAGCACAGCTTGTAGCAGAACATGTGCTGCAAGGGGAGCTTCCACCAATCGGTGTAGCTATACCTTCACTGCTTTTTGAAGAGCAAGTGAAAGAGGAGAAAATCCTTTTAGCGCCGTTGTGACAATGGGGACAAGAAGCAATTTCATTTGACTGGCTTAAGGGACGAAGCAGTTCAAACTTAAGATTACAACGAGGACAAAAATATTCATAGATAGGCATTTTTACCCCGTGATTTTAGATAGCAACTACTTCCTTGATTTCAGGCACCTGCTCTTTGAGCACACGCTCAATTCCATGCTGTAATGTCATAGTTGCCATTGGACAGCCAGCACAGGCTCCTCTCAATCTCAGCTTGACTACACCATCACTCACATCGACCAACTCAACATCTCCTCCATCGGCTTGCAAAGCCGGCCTTATTTTCTTCAGCGCCGCTTCTACCTTCTCTCGCATATCCTACCTCCTTTCTTAACTTAATGAGAAATAAACTTATTCTAGCAGCATTTCTCCTCTTTGACTTCATACCCTGCAGTTGTTTCTTTCCTAACCTGCCGTTCCAACAAATCCTGAAGGGTCGTGGATTCTAGCACCCTACTTACAGCTGCTTTTACCTCTACCCACACATCGTGAATTACACAGAGACTTGCTCGTGGATATGACTCGGGGTCATCAACACAATCTGTGGGAGCCATAGACCCTTCCGTGGCTTGAATGATTTCACTGAGCCTTATTTGGGAGGGTGGTCTAGTCAATGTAAACCCACCATGTGTTCCCCGAGCGCTTCTTAACATCCCCACCACTTTAAGTAGGATAAGTAAATGCTCTTAAGTATTGTTCGGAAATATGTTGCCTTCTGGCAACATCCTTTACCAAGATAGGTCCCTCCCCATAATGGAGAGCCAAATCAAGCATTGCCATCGTTGCGTAGCGCCCTTTGGTGGAGATTTTCATATCTGCTCGGCTTTATCACCAAGTTTATCAGAAAAGTCATATCATCTCAACAGCTTGTGCCCGTAATGCCCCATAGTGCAAAAACAACGATTTTGAGGCCATCTCAGAGAGGGATGACGAAAAAACGTCAGGACTGAGGCATAAAAAGGTAAGATGGAGAGCAGGGGCTCAATTTTTCATTTTTGGGTGAGGGTATAGTTGGAAAATCCTTTGCCAAAGGCTCTCTTTGTCAGGCGATTGAGGCTTTGAATCCCACAACTAATCAGGCCACCGATCGCCGCTAGCCCCATCGTCATTACACTCATGCCAACAGAGACCGAACCGGGAGGGATAAAACCGGATATCTGGCTTAGCTCCGCCTCATACCAGTAAATCAGCATCGCTGGTATCGTGCAGAGAATCCCTGCCAGAGGCCCACGTCTCCTGGTTGCGAGCCCTGCGATTATCGCCGCGATACACAGGACCAACACCAAGTCCAAATCTATACGAGACCCTAAAGCATTGATTCCCCCAAACGCTACCACTACTGGTATGGCACACAGGATTCCCACTAGAATACGCCTCCGCTCCAAATTCTCCGCCACGCCCCCCGCAATGGCTCCAGCAATTAATACGGCTAGCCAGAGGATTACGGTTGGTGAGAGGAAGTAAGGAGAAAATAGGCTTATTCCCATCTTCCATCGCAGGCCAGCGACAAGCGTCACCATGATGGAGCCTATCAGCACGCCCCACTTCAGACCTTTCATCCGTTGCATGTTCCCTTCCTATGGTACGCGAACGTATGAGACATATCCATTGCGAGCTAATTATATCAAACCGGTCTTTTTGTCCATAGGTTGCGCTCTCTTTATTCACATGATTGGCTCGCATGGCTTTCCCTGGTTTATGCTGAGATTGTTTAGCAACCTATCCCCCTGGCCCCCTTCCCTTAGAAATCCCTCTAAATCCCCCTTTAGAAAAGGGGGAGTAAGGGGATTTGACCTTAGCAAGGGAAGGGGGAGTGTTAGGTAAGAGAAGGGAAAAGGCGAGGCGAGGGTTTTCCCAAAAAAATGTTGTGCCATATTATAAAATGTCACTGCGTATCTGAATGAGGCAACTATATACACCTGCAGTAAGAAATATTACAATATACCCGCATCGTAAAGAGTGGGGACGATAATGACTGTAGAAACTTTTATGTCACAGAGGGGGGAAGTCTCTCCCAAGTTTATTGAAAAGGTAAAGGGTATTGTAGGAGAGGAAAATGTATCGGAGAGTGAATGCGACCTCATTTCCTACAGTCTTGACTATTGGTTATACGGGATATTCCTTTCCCAGTATGGCAAGTTGCCCGCACTTCCTTCTGTAGTTATTTCTCCCAGGAGTAGCGAGGAAATACAGAGCATCCTGAGATGCGCCAATGAGTATAAAGTTAAGATTACGCCATTTGGTGGTGGCTCAGGCGTGCTTGGTGGTGCTATTCCCATTGAAGGGAGCGCTATTTTGAACCTGCAGAGAATGAATAAGCTCATTTCCCTTGACGAAACCTCTCTCGTTGCTGAGTTCGAAGGAGGAATCATCGGGGCAAATCTTGAACAAGAGTTGAATCACAGAGGCTATTCAATGGGAAATATTCCCCAGTCTTTCTACTGCTCCACACTGGGGGGATGGATTTCAACACGAGCTGTGGGACAGTTTTCCACAAAATACGGGAAAATCGAGGACATGGTTTTGGGAATGGAGGTGGTGCTTCCTGACGGAAATCCCCTCCATATCAAACCAGTGCCAAGACGCTCCACGGGGCCCTCATTAAAAGAGCTGTTTTTAGGCGGCGAAGGAACTCTCGGCATTGTGACCAGAGCAGTCATATCAGTTCATCCTTTACCGGAACGAACAATAAAACAAGCGTTTGCTTTCCCATCCATTGAAGTAGCGTTAGACGTGGTGCGGAAAATTCTGAGAGGTGATGCCAAACCAGCGGTGGTGAGAATATTTGATGAACCTGAAACTGCAAGATACTTTGAAGAAATAGGGAACAAAGTAACGCTTATCTTCATCTCC
>Ga0210029_1000509_pt1 | contig 25198 bp, 14 predicted proteins | sample CryGeymeta201521_FD_183985 | JGI IMG/M metagenome (GOLD analysis project Ga0210029, IMG submission 183985) | Groundwater microbial communities from Crystal Geyser aquifers in Utah, USA - Crystal Geyser metaG 2015-21 (SPAdes) (version 2) | ecosystem: Environmental > Aquatic > Deep subsurface >... | reverse complement strand
ACTTCCACAGTTCCGGAGAGGCGATCCCGCCCCGGCCGCATTAGGGCGCGTCGCAGCTTATGCAGCCACGTCCAGGCCGTACGGGAACTGCCCAAGCCCTCGGGCCACCGCAACCGAGAGAGGCACTCACGACAAGCGGCGTCCGTCGAGAACCGCGCCTCGAAATCCAGCAGCGTCTTCGGCTAGTCCTCCATGACGCACGATCCTACAGACAGCGTCTACTGGAGACAAGTGCAGAGCCAGGTTCGTGAATATGGTACCTCGCCCGGAACGCCCGCGTCACGGGCCAGCCGCTTCGATCTCGTAGAAGATCGTCTGGTAGGCGTCCTTCAACTCAATCGTCGCCACGCCGTTCGAGACCGGAAGCTCAACGCCCTCCGCCCGCGTCCCGTCCACCTTGATTGGGTACAGCGTCAGGCTCTTCTGCGAGGTCTTCAGGCGGATCGCGCCCACCACCGGCTCGGCAAGGACCGGACCGGCGCCCTGGCGGACGAGCTTGGTGCGGGCCAAGTTGAGCGCGGCGCCGGTGTTCTCGGCGCGGGCGACGGCGGTGAGGAGGAGCTTGCCCGAGCGCGCGAGGGGATCACCGGTCAGGCTGCTGAGAGTGGTCACGGCGAAGGGCGTCTTCACGTCGAAGCTGCAGTCTTTCGTCTGCCAGGCCTTTCCGGACTCGCCGAGTTTGCCATAGGCTGCCTGGGTGCGCGGGGTGTCCAGCGTGCCCACGCCGAGCTGCCAGTTGCGCCACAGCTCGCCGGTGTCGCTCCGAAGCTCAGCGCCGGGGTGCTGGTAGGCAAAGGAGTCTTCGACGTTGAGCGTGCCAACGGGCTTCAGCGACTCGGCTGAGAAACCGGGCGGGCAAACGACCAACCGGTGCTCCTCCAGGGCGCAATTGAACCCGGCGGTGTTCCAGTACTGCCTCTCGCCGCCGTTCTCCCAACGGAGCGTCAGGATCTCCTGCTCGGGCAGGTCGAAGGCGACCGTCTGCTTTGCCCGGCTGACATCGCCGCGCCGGAAGATCAACGCGCCGGCAGCCACGCTAGCGACGCTGGCCGGATCGGTCTCCCACTCGAAGGCGCTCAACCTGTCGCCGGGTCTGCCGCTCTGGCTGTAGGCGTAGCCGGTGAACGCCTCCCAGCCCTGGAAGGCGGCGATGGCGGCGAGTCCGAGCTGGTAGGCGGCACGGTAGGTCTTGGGCGGGTTGTTGCCGCACTCGCTGGCAGCCAACGGCTTGCCCGGCACGGCAAACCCCGCGATCTTGCCGAAAGGCGTGTCGGGCAGGTTGGGTGGGTGGTTCAGCCACAATCCGCCCATGCCGGAGCCGGGGCCGATTCGGTCGCCGCCGTAGTAGTGGTGGGAGTCCATGAAGTCCAGCCCGGTCTGCGCCGCCATCACCCAGGTGAAGTGGGCCCAGTTGGTGGCGTTCAGCGGAATGCGAACGCCGGTCTTCCGGAAGAAGTCGCGCGACTGCTGGTAGAACCGCTGGTGCAGGTAGGAGAAGAAGCGCAGGTTGTTGTCGCCGTAGTTCTGCGTGAAGATCGTTGCCTGCTCAGGAGGCACGCCGTTGTTCGCCTTTGCCCAATCGGCGTACAGCTTCAGCACTTCATCGCGGTAGAACCCCGCGTTCACGCCGTCGAGGCCGATGAGCAAGCCTTCGTTGATGCACTCCGTCAGCGCGCACGCCGGCTCGTCTTTGTAGGCGACACCCGTGAACTCGTTGACGTGCGTCCAGACCTGCTCCCACTGCTGCTGAATCAACTCCTGCATCCTGGCATCGAAGTAGATGTAGGGATGCAGGTTGAAGTTGCCGCGCTGCCCCAACGCGCCGTAATCAGCGACGCCGTCCGCTTCTTTGAAACAGCGCTGCACCCACGGGTCGAGCACCACGTAGACGCCGCGCTTCTTCAGCTCGAACACGGTCTTGTCCAGCAGCCGCATCGACTCAGGCTTCAGGTGTTGGGTGGTGCCATCGGGGTGGTCGTAGTCGATGATCGGGTTCGCCCAACTGTCCAAGTGGTGGAACCGCACTATGTTGCACCCCATTCGCGCCACCCGCTCCGCCAGTTGCGCGGCGCGCTCCCCGGAAGTGAGCACAGCCCCTGCGGTCAGGTTCACCCCCCAGAACTTCGCCGGCGCTCCATCCCCAAAGGCGAAGTCGTCGCCTTTCACTGTGACAAACCCGTGGGCGCCAGCGGGGACGTAGTTGCCCTCCGCGTCCTTGTTCAGGAAGCTCAGGTCAACGGGGACGCCCGCCGGGCCGACGGGATAGGGGAACCAGTTGGCGGTGTCGTCTCGCTGGACGGTTTCGGCGTCGTTGGCATAGAACTTCAGCCCGCCCGTGATCGACAGGTCGATCTCCGTCCTCCGCATCTCTCCCGCCGTCAGCGTGTCGCCCACGAGCTGCAGCCGACCATCGCCGTCCATGCTGACCGGCCGCGCGGGTCGAAGCGCCAACGTTACTTCGTTCCCCGCCTTGTCGGTGAGCACCAGCGCCTCCACCGAGTCGCCGATGATCCCGCGCCCGAAGGGCAGCTTGACTTCCTTCTCGTCGCCGCCGGTCAGCTTCGCCACGCACTTGCCCGAGGCAAAGAGCGCCGCCGCGGGCGCAAGCGTCGCGCACACCTGCGTCAACTGCGCCCCCTGCGGCGCCTGGAACTCGTAGCGCAGCACGACGTTGCCGCCAGCGTTCTGCTTTGTTTCGTGGCGCAGAGAGAGCTGCTTGTCGGTGCCGCCGACGGCAGTCGTCTGCAGGAAGACGCGCGCGCCGCCAGCGTCCGTGGTGGCGGCACCGCCAAACCCAAACCACCGCCAGCCTGGTCCCCAGGCGACAACGTTCAGCGACAGGTAGACTTCCTCGCCTTGCAGGACGGTGTACTCAAGGGGACCTTCGGCGTACATGGGCCGGGGTCCGTCCGTTGCGGCAGCGCCGCAGGAAGACTGGCTGAGGGGGATGAGAACGAACGACAGAAACCAGTTCATGCACCAACTCCCTACGAAGACAGCGATTGTGGCACCGCGTTCAGGCGGACCGTCATTATGCCCGCTATCCGAAAACAGTGCGAGTCGAGTACTCACTTCATCCCCACTAATGTCGCGAACTTCCCGGTGGTCCGGCGGGATGCGACGACCGGGGAGCAGCGCGGGGAGAGCTGTACCCCAACTGTCCGGTGGGCTATACTTGTCCCCCGCAACGGCGACCGCCTGCGTGAATGCGAAACGACGAGGCTGCGTTCAGCGGCTGCAACGGAGAACCCCATGACCCACGTTGGACGCTTCCGCGCCCTCATGAACTCCCAGCCGGTCGATCGCCTGCCGCGCTGGGAATGGGCCATGTGGTGGGACCGGACCATTGCCAACTGGAAGCAGCAAGGGTTGCCGCACGAACTGGAGAGCGTGTTCGACATCTCCGAGTACTTCGGTCTCGACCCGTATCAGCAGTTCTGGTTCTCGACGACCGACCCGACCATCGCGGCGGTCCAGCACCATGTCGAGGGCGTCGTCTCCACTATGGAGGACTACCTCCGCGTGCGTCCCAACCTCTTCCCCGACCACACCGAAGCAATCGAGTCGATGCGCCCGTGGGCCGGCCGGCAGGCGCGCGGCGAGGCCGTGGTGTGGATCACGCTCGAGGGGTATTTCTGGTTCCCGCGCACGCTGATGGGCTTCAACAAGGTCAGCCTGGCTTTCTACGACCAGCCCGAGCTGATCCACCGGATCAACCAGGACCTCACCGACTTCAACCTGCGTATCCTCACTCAAGTCGAGCGGGCGTGTGTGCCGACCTTCGCGACCCTCGCCGAAGACATGTCCTACAACCACGGCCCAATGCTGTCCGAACGGCACTTCGACGAATACGTCGCACCCTACTACCGGCAGCTCCTCCCCCGCCTGTGCGAGCGCAACGTCCTCCCCATTGTCGACACCGACGGCGACGTGACGGCAATGGTCCCGTGGCTCCAGCGCGAGGGCGTCAGGGGTGTGCTGCCCCTCGAACGGCAGGCCGGCGTCGACGGCATGAAACTGCGCCGGCAGTTCCCCGACTTCTGCCTCATCGGTCACTTCAACAAGATGGTGATGGACAAGGGCGAAGAGGCGTTGCGCCAGGAGTTCGAGCGGCTGCTCCCGCTGATGCGCACCGGCGGCTTCCTCCCCAGCGTCGACCACCAAACCCCGCCGCATGTGACGCTGGAGCAGTACCGCGTTTACCGCCGGTTGCTGGATGAGTACACGGTGAGGGCGGCGACGTAACGGGTCCGGCTGCCCTCTTCGCGAAGGAGTTCATACCCATGGCACAATCACGCAGCCGGGCCCTCGCCCTGTTACTGCTTCCCTTGATCCTGCTCCCGTTTGCGGCCGCCGCCGAGACCACAGACTTGGCGCGCGCATTCACCCACCCACCCGACTCCGCCAAGCCGTGGGTCTACTGGTTCTGGCTGAACAGCAACATAACGCGCGAGGGCATCACCGCGGACCTGGAGGCGATGAAGCGGGTCGGCATCGGCGGGGTGCTCATCATGGAAGTGGATCAGGGCGCGCCGGTGGGGCCGGTGCCGTTCGCGGGCGAGAAGTGGCGGGAGTTGTTCCGGCGCGTTGTGTCCGAAGCGCACCGGCTGGGGCTGGAAGTGAACATGAACAACGACGCCGGCTGGTGCGGCAGCGGCGGGCCGTGGATTACGCCGGACTTGGCGATGCAGCGGGTCGTCTGGACCGAGACGCAGGTCGAGGGGCCGAAGCACGTCGAGATCGCGCTGCCACAGCCGAGCGCAGTGGCTGACTTCTATCGCGACATCGCCACGCTGGCCGTTCCGGCGCCGGCCGACCCCGCCCGCATTGTCGGCGCCGGCGCGAAGGCGGTGTTCGGCGCGCTGGACCAGCCGCTTGCAGCGACGGCCGAGTGGCCGGTGGTCGAGTCCGACCGGACGGTCCCGCGAGGCCGCGTCCTGGACTTGACGGCTCGTTTAGGCGCCGACGGTCGGCTTGCCTGGGACGTCCCGGAGGGCAAGTGGACGCTCCTCCGCTTCGGCCACACGCCGACGGGCGCGCGCAACCAGCCAGCGCCGGCGTCCGGGCAAGGGTTGGAGTGCGATAAGCTCAGCAAGCAGGGGGCTGAGGCGCAGTTCCGCGGGCTGATGGGCAAGCTCTGTGCCGACTCGAAATCGCTGGTCGGGCAGGACAAGGCGTTAGTTGCCACGCATATCGACAGTTGGGAAGTGGGCGTGCAGAACTGGACGCAGGGGTTCCGTGAGGAGTTCAAGCAGCGCCGCGGCTACGACCTGCTGCCCTTCTTGCCGGTGATGACCGGCCGCGTGGTGGGAAACGTCGAAGTCTCCGAGCGGTTTCTGTGGGACCTGCGGCAGACGATCTCCGAGCTGCTGCTGGATAGCTACGCCGGCCACTTCCGCGACCTGGCGCATGAGCAGGGGTTGCGACTGACCATCGAGGCGTACCACACGTGCCCGGTGGACGAATTCGCCTACGCCGGCCGGGCCGACGAACCGATGGGTGAGTTCTGGTCGTGGGGGAAGTACGGCGCTGCGTTCAGTTGCACCGAGATGACCTCGGCGGCGCACGTGTACGGCAAGCGGATCGTTGGCGCCGAGGCGTTCACGGCGTCCAACGGCGAACGCTGGCTGGGCCACCCGGGCAACCTGAAGGACCTCGGCGACTGGGCGTTCTGCGAGGGCATCAACCGGTTCGTGTTCCATCGGTACGCGTTGCAGCCCTGGGCCGGCCCAACTGCGAATGCAGGCGGCTACACCTGGCTGGATCGCCCGCCGGGAATGAGCATGGGACCGTGGGGGCTGCACTACGAGCGGACGCAAACGTGGTGGGAGCAGTCCGGCGCCTGGCACGAGTACCTGGCGCGCTGTCAGTACCTCTTGCAGCAGGGGCTCTTTGTGGCCGACTTGTGCCTGCTGGCCCCGGAGGGTTCGCCGCAGACACTCAACGGGCAGCGACTGTTGGCCGGCAAGTCGGGGCTGCCGCTGGACCGCCCCGGGCACAACTTTGATGTCTGCCCGGCCGAGGTTGTGTTCACGCGCATGTCCGTGAAGGACGGCCGGCTTGTACTGCCGGACGGCATGAGCTATCGCCTCCTGGCGCTCCCGCAAGTGGAGACCATGACCCCGCGGCTCCTGCGGGGGATCAAGGAGTTGGTCGCCGCCGGGGCGACGGTTGTCGGTGCACCGCCTGTCAAGTCGCCGAGCCTGAGCGACTACCCGAACTGCGACCGCGAAGTGAAGGACTTGGTCGGCGAGCTTTGGGGGAGCAAGGACGCGGCGGAGCAGGTGCCTCAGGCGGCGCAAGCGCTCGACCACTCCCCAAGTCCACTACTCCAGCGTTCCTACGGCAAAGGGCGGGTGATCTGGGGAGGCGCCTTCGCTCCGCGACGGGAGACGGCGGACGCCCCGCCGCGGCTGGGGCCGGCGAAGTGGCTCTGGCTCAAGGAAGCCAACCCGGCGGCAGCGGCGCAGCCGGGCACGCGCTACTTCCGGTGCGTCGTTGCAGTGGAGCCGGGGCGCCGCCTGGCGTCCGCGCGTCTGGCGATGACCGCCGACAACTCGTTCGAGTGCTGGATCAATGGCCGCCGCGCCGGGAGCGGTGACCGGTGGGACCGGACGTACGTGATGAACGCGGCACCGCTGCTCAAGCCGGGCGAGAACGTGATCGCAGTGGCCGCCACCAATGGCACCGACACGCCGAATCCGGCCGGCCTCATCGGTGCGCTGAAGGTCCGCTACGCCGAGGGTCCCGCCATGGAGGTTTGCACCGACCACTCGTGGCAAGCCGCGCCAACGGTGCCGGACGACTGGCGCACCAACACCGCGCCGCCTGCTGACTGGTCGACCGCCATGGAACTTGGCGGGCACGGCATGGAGCCGTGGGGGGATGTCGAGCAGGCAGCCACCGCGTCGGAGCTGTACCCCGACCTCGACGCGCTCGGCCGACTGCTGGCCGGAATGGGTGTGCCGCCGGACTTCGCGTATCAGCCAAAGCGGCAGCCAGGCAGCCTGCGCTACATACACCGGCGCCTCGGTGGCCCCGACGTGTACTTCGTGGCCAATCAGAACTCGAGCGCGGAGGAAGCCCTCTGCTCCTTCCGCGTCACGAGGCGTCGCCCAGAGCTGTGGTGGCCGGATTCGGGGCGCCTGGAGGGCGTGGCAGTCTACGACGAAGCCGACGGCTGCACCCGTGTGCCGCTCCAGCTTGACTCCTTCGGCTCGGTCTTCGTCGTCTTCCGCGCAGGCGCAGCGGCGGAACCCGACCGGATCACGTCCGTGGGCTGCGAGGGCGAACCGCTGCTGGACACCGCCTGGCGAGCTGAAGTGGAGCCACCGGCCGACAACAACGCCGGTGTCACCAACACCTTCGCGATGGCCGTCTGGGCAAAGCCCGCCGCCGACACCCTCCTCCCTCGCGAAACGAACAGCGGCGTAGTCGGTCTCGGCGACAGCCGCAACGATGCCCTCTACCCGCCGCCGGGACACGAGGTCTACCCCGAACCGAATCAGGCTGGCTGCGGGCTGTCGGTCGGGCGCAACGGCGTCTGCGTGTTCGAGCACGGCGCCGACTACTTCGCGCCCGTGCTGGTGCACGCGGTGCCGCTCACCGACTGGACGCATGTCGCCGTGGTCTACTGCGACGGTCAGCCAAGCCTCTTCCTGAACGGGCGCTTCGCGCACAAAGGTCTTCGGAGCACCTTCGCCGTCCACCCCGGCGTCGGTGTTCGACATGGCCGCGGGGTAGCGCCCTTCAAGGGCGCCCTCGGCGAGTTTCAGCAGTTCGACCGCGCGCTGGACGCAGGCGAAGTCGCGGAGCTGATGCAGACCATGCCGCGACCGAGAGGCGGTGGCTCAGTCAGAGCGGTCAGACTCGTCCGACTCGTCCGGCCTGCCAGACGGGAGGATCGCACCACAGACGCTCTTGTCAGCCAGGCCGGCGCCTACACCCTCACCACCGCAAACGGCGCGCGCACCCAGTTGACCGTGGCAGCCGTACCCCAACCAATTTCAGTCACCGGCACGTGGGACGTGCGCTTTCCGCCGAACTGGGGCGCGCCCGAGCACGTGGCACTGGACAACCTGATCTCCTGGTCCGACCACCCCGACCCCGGCGTGAAGCACTTCTCCGGCACTGCGACCTACTGGAAGGTGTTCACCTTCCCGGCACGCCTGTTGGTGAAGGAACGCCGCTGGTTCCTGGACCTCGGCGCCGTCGCCGTTCTGGCCGACGTGACGCTGAACGACAAGCACTTGAGCACGCTCTGGAAGGCGCCCTTCCGCGTGGACGTGACCGACGCGCTTCAGCCGGGCGACAACACGCTCCGCATCCGAGTGACCAACCTCTGGGTAAACCGCCAGCTCGGCGACGAGCAACTACTCCCCGAAGACAGCGACCGCAACCCCAACGGCACTCTCAAGCGATGGCCGAACTGGCTCAACGAAGGCAAGCCGAGCCCGACCGGCCGCTTCACTTTCACGAGCTGGCGGCTGTGGGGAAAGGATGGGCCGCTGGTAGAATCGGGATTGCTGGGCCCGGTGATGCTGCACGCCGCGGAGGTTCGCAGTATCGCCCCTCCGCCCGGCCGCTAACCTCCCCGTCGTTTGTAGTTTCGCCTCCAGGCAGACCCCTCACCCCGCACCGACGCCGCGAACGGCCCGCGCGACCACGCCTCCTTTTTCGAGTGGGCAATCGCCCGCCCCGCGCGTCAGTCACTCGGGCCTACTGACAGCAACGTCGTCGACGACGGCGGCAGCGTTACCTCCCTCTTCGGGCCGCGCCCGAGGCGTTCACCCGTCAACGCGTCGCGCACTGTGGCCGCGTGCGGCAACCGGAGCTCGTACTTGCCACCAACTGCTGTGTGCAGCGACACAAGCTCGGAGTCAGCCCGGACAATCACGTCAGGCGAATCGACGTACCGGCACACACCGGCGTCGTCCATCAGCGCCTCGAGAAGCTGGTGGGGAACGAAGGGAACCGTCGAGAAGACCCGGCGGCGGCCAGGCTCTCCCTTGCAGGCCAGCAGCACAGCGCCGGTGTTCTCGTCGTGACCGAGCGGGGCGGCTTCCGGGTCGTCGAGGACCAATGCCGGGCACGGGTGGGCCGGATCGCCGTAGGCCCGCGTCTCCTGCTTGACGGTCTTCCCGCGCACGGCCGACAGGTCGCGGACAACCAGCGCGCCCAGCCGGCCCCCGCCTGTCCCGTCGAGGACGAGCTTCGCGCCTTTGAGCGGGAACGCGATCTTCGTTGCGTCGCTGCGATCCCACGAGGCCTTGGCGAAGGCGGTAAACGGGAGCAGGTGTGTCCGCGGCTCGCCGACCACGCCGAAAGACGGCGCCACGAACTCGCCGCCGTCGGCGCCTTTGACGACGACGCGCAACCCGAGCCCCTCGCCGCTTCCCTCACCGCTGACCGTCAGGCTGATCCCGTCGCACTCCTCGACGGTGGCGTTCAGGTGGATGTCAGTCCACCCGTGGGTGGTACCGAACGCCCACCGAACGGTCCCGTCGGCGACGGTCCACTCGAACCGCGTGTACGCTTCCGCCATGGTCTTCGCGTCGCGCGGGTTGTACCAGTTGTCTCGCTGCAAGGCCGCTGCGATCGGAGTCGTCGTCTCAGGGACCAGTTCCCACCTCGGGGTCACCGGCAGCCGGTCGGTGAGCGGATTGCGCTCAGTGCAGGTGACGACGGCTGCAGGGAGGCCGCGGTCACGCAACGCGACGCGAAAGCCCGTCAGCTTCTCGACCAACTCGGGACCGAAGCCGTTGCCATCGGTGATGCCTGGCGCCCAGAGCCACAGAACGGAGCGGCCGTTTGTCGCCTTCACCACTACCTTTCGCGTTGGCTCGTCGACGCGTAGCGTGTTGAGGAACACGAGCAGGCGATACCGGGAGAGGTCGCTCAGCCCGAGCTGCGATCGCAGCAGCGTGTCGAACGGAGTTCCGGTCCGGTAGAGCTGCGTGCCGACTTCGTCCGTCAGCCTCAAGTGGGTTCGCATAGCCTCGCCGTCGCCCAGAGAGTAGCAGCTCTGCAAGTCGCAGATCACCGCCACCTCGGCTACCCGCTTCCGCGGCGCGGTCAGGCGCTTCTCGGCCAGCTTCACCAGGCGGGCAACCTCGCCGATGAGCGCGGGGTCGTCGTACCACCCACCCGAGCCGTCCGCGCCGAAGTCGCACCACCACAGGGCGCTGCCGTGGACAAGCGCCGTGGCGACCTCCCGGCGGATGGCGGCCACGGATTCCTCGGTGGTGGCCAGCTTCCCGTACTCGTTGACGGGATGGAGATGGGTGCGCGTGTCCACCTCCACCATGTGCACCTTGCCGGCCAACGGAAAGGCGTCCACAATCGCCCGCCCGCGCCCGTCGTCGCCCATGAGCCGATGGCTGTAATCGTAGGGCGCCGCGAAGTAGTCGACGCTGGGCGACTTCAGCAATCGCTCCAGTTCCAAGTGCCCGCCCTGGGTCTGCGGCGGCACCCCGTTGAAGTAGCCGTAGAAGGCACCGCAGAGCACGCGGCCCTTCGTAAGCGCCTTGGCCGCGGCGCAGAACAGCTCGATGTCGTTAGCGGTGACCTCCTGCTGGCAGCGGTAGTAGTCCATGACCCATTGCCCGTCAGCGGGGTCGCGCAAGCCCAACGGCCCGGCTGCAAGCCGCGGCTCGACGCCCGGCACGGTCGCCGTCTCGAAAGTGACTTCCGGGTTTGCCCACGCCTTGCGGAGTTGGCCAACGCTGCTGTAGCGCTTCCGGAGCCAGTCGCGGAAGTGCGCTGTCATCGCCGCGCCGGTATCCGGCATCTGCTGCATCCAGCTCCCGAAGTAATGCCACTCGGTGTAGATGCCGTACCCGGGTTGGTAGCCGATGACCCGCTTCCCCCACGGCTGCTTCTCGAGGTGCTCGATGGCAGCCCGCCACACCTGCAGGGCATCGCGCTGCCAGAGCTTCGACGCGAACGAGGCTCTCCGCACGCGGCCGCTCTCGTCGGAGGTGTTGAAGTCGTCCCCCGCCGCGTATCGCACCAGTTCGGCCTCGTGCGCGTCCATCCACCAAGTCGGTGGCACCAGGCGCAGAATCAGGAACAGGTACCCCTGCGGGTCAGCCGACAGGTAGGCTCGGACCACGTCGTCCAGCACGTCGAAGTTGAAGGACTCCGGCGCGTTCCAGCAAGCAGACAGCGGCAGATACGCCGTGTAGACGTGGACGCCGGCATCGCGGAACAGCCCGAGCTGCCGCCGCCCGTGCGCCGACAACGGATCCACCGTGCCGCGGTAGATCATCGGCGGCCGCGGCTTGCCATTCAGGACAAGTGCGCACGAGCCGTTCACATACTCGAACCTGGCCCTGGCAGCGCGCTCCTGCACCAGTCCCTTGGGCAGCGCCACCAACGGGTCGCGCCACGCAGCCCAACGCGCACGGTCGGCCGGCTCCAGAAACGGCTCCAGGTCGAACGCCGGGTGCCGGTACCACGGCGCCGCAAAGGCGCTGCCGACAATGACGGCGGCCGGCCACGCAGTGTCATCGAAGCCGGGCCGATCCCAACCCTCGACCGGTTCCTTTGACGCGCGGAACGACGCGTCCGAGTGAATCTGCTGCTCGACGCCGCCCACCTCGCGGATCGTCCCGGTCACGATCAGTCCGCCAGGACCGCCCGAATTGAACACCTCGAAGGCAAGTACGTTCTCCCCTTTGGTGAGCACGCCAGCCAGGTCGTGCACCTCCCCACCGATCCCGCTCGGCCGCGGCGCCGGCACCGGTTTGCCGTTGACCCGAACCCGGTGGGAATCGTCCGAGCGCACACGAAGCGTGGCGGCTTCGGGCGCGTTGGCCAGGTTGACGACACGCCGCAGGGAGCGCCACTGGCCCGCGCCTTCGGTCGCGGGGGATTCGGGGTACCAGATCCACGAAGAGGCAGTGGGAACGCCGCCCTGGTCGGCGGCGACGAGGGTCGCGCTGAGTGCGAGCAAGAGCAGTTGCATTGGGGGAGGACTCCAGTGTGGGTGAACTCAGGACGCCCCAACTCGTTGGGGTACTCTGCGCCTTCAGTCCCCGAACAAGTTCGGGCGTCCCGGGGAAGCGTCTCTGCGGGCCGTGGCGCGCAGACGCGCATGGACGATCCACCCCGCAGCCTGGCCGCGGTCGCGGCTGTTGTTCGTCGCCCCAACCCGCTGTCCCTGCGCGCTTGCCCGGGTATGCTCGTCCCATCTGGCCTCCCCTCGCGGGCGCCACGCCGATTGCCTGTTCGCCGAGCCGTCTCAGGATCAGCGCAACGTGGCGGCGGCCGGCGCCCGACTCGGCCGCACCAGTTCCCTCGTCGCGCGGACGCTGGCGCAGGCCGAGAGGCAGTCGGGGTGAGGGTCCCGCCTTCCTGCATCACTAACCGTCAGAATACTGCTGTCCTGCGAAGATCCCACACCGCAAGGGGTCCTCTCGGTGTCGCACATTGGTTCGGGCGAGGCTCGGCCAAACAGCGGCGTTGCATTGTCGCATTTTCGGAGGTAAGTTCCGAATATGCAACAATCGTCTCTGATCGTCCCGCGCCCCGCTCTGCTCGAGAGTATCCGCAGAGCCCTGAACGAGGCACCCGTGGTTGTGGTGCTCGGAGCCCGACAGACAGGCAAGACCACGCTCGCACGGATGCTGGCGGCTGAGCGAAGCTAAACGCACTACTTCGACCTCGAGGTCGGTGCAGATCGCGCCGGGCTACAGACAGCGGAGCGGACGCTTGGTTCCCTTGAGGGCCTCGTGGTGGTGGATGAAGTCCAGCAGATGCCCGAGCTGTATCGGGTGCTGAGGCCACTGGTCGACCGGCCCGCGAATCGCGCGTCGTTTCTGCTCCTGGGCAGTGCGGCCCCCGGCTTGGCGAAAGGCGTGTCCGAGTCACTGGCCGGGCGGTGCCTGTTCGTGCAGGTGGGTGGGTTCGCGCTTGGGGAGGTGGGTACGGAGGCACTTGACCAGCTCTGGCTGCGCGGGGGGTTCCCACGGTCCTTCCTTGCCGCCTCCGACGAGGCGAGCCTCCGGTGACGAGAAGCCTTCGTTGCTACCTTTCTGCAGAGAGACCTCCCTCAGTTCGGCATTCGGGTACCCGCCGAGGCGCTCCGCCGGTTCTGGACCATGGTTGCCCACTATCACGGCCAGGTCCTGAACCTGTCGGAGCTGGCGCGTTCGCTGGGCGTGGACCAGAAGACTGCAAAGCACTACCTCGATATTCTGCAGGGCGCCTATGTGGTTCGGGTGCTGCCGCCCTGGTTTGAGAACCTCGCCAAGCGACAACGCAAGTCGCCCAAGGTGTATGTGCGCGACTCGGGTCTCCACCACGCCTTGCTCGACCTCGAAACGCCGGCCCAGATCCGTTCACACCCCAAGTACGGGGCCTCGTGGGAGGGTTTCGCCTTGGAGCAGACGCTCCTCGCACACGGTGAGAAGCAGAGCCACTTCTGGGCGACCCAACGCGGCGCTGAGCTCGACCTCCTGCTCATCCGCGGCGGCCGCCGCTACGGCTTCGAGTTCAAGTGCCATAACGCCCCGACAATGACCCGGTCACTGCACATTGCGCTGGAGGACCTGGGGCTCGAGCGTGCATACTTGGTGTATCCCGGTGTCAAACGCTACCCGGTGGACGAGTCGGTGGAAGCCATTCCGCTCGACGAGGTTGGATCCGTGCTGAGGTGAGCCGGTGCCGGGATTGGACGCAGCGCGAAAGAAGGCGAATGAGGCGCAGAAGAGGAACTTGGTTGACGCCTCCGGGGCCCAGGAGAAGAACACATGCCGAAGATGCTGCCGAACCCCTGCCGCTGGTTCCTGCCGCTTGCGCTCGCGTTCTGCACAAGCGGCGTCGCGTCCGCTGAGACGACGGCGCCCAATCCGAAGATCACTACCACCCTCACCGGCGTGCCCTTCGAAGTCGTCGAAGGAGGCGAAGTGGCGTTCACGGTCAACCACGACGTGGCCCGTGCCTTGGGCGACGTCCAGCTCCACGTCGAGATGAAAGGGCGCGGGCCTGATGTTCTGGAGTCGCAGGTCGTCAAAGTCGCCGGCAAGGGCGCGCAAGCGTTCACCTTTCCGGTGCCACCGCGCAATGGGACGGACTTGCTGACATTCGCCGTGTGGTATGGCGAGGTGTGGACGGAGGCGATTGTGCCGATCATGACGACAGACTCAATTGCGGTCTTGTCCAAGGAAGACGCTGAGAAGCGTTCTCAGCAGCAAGCGACGGGCGAGCGGTGGCGCGAGGAGAGCAAAGGCGTGATTCCCGCCGAGGGCGCAGTGGCGATGCTCGTCGATGCGCTGCCAGGCTTCGACCGGGACTTGGCGGACCGGGTTGCTGCGCGCCTGGAGAAGGCGGAGCTGAAGGTGCTTGCGCTCGACAGTGAGCAAGTGTGCAACCCGTTCATCCTGAGCGTTGACAACTTCCACACCTTCGTGCTCACCAGCTCGCAGGTCTACCCGGCGGACGGCGGGCCGGCGCTGGACCGGTTTCTCGCGCAGGGCGGCGACCTGATCGCCTTGAACGCGCCCGGAATGCAGACACCGGTGAAGAAGATCGACGGGAAGTGGATGGGGGCGAAGGAGATTCGGGAAGCGTTGGCCGCGCAGAAGCCGAGCCAGCCGCTGTTCGACTTCGAGACGGGTTCGCCGAAGGACTGGACCATGGGAGCGCCAAAGGGGGAAGAGGCGACGTGGGAGTTTGCGGCGCCCGGCGCCGAGGGCACGGGGCATGCCTTCCACTGCGTGGTGCCCGACTTCCGCAACTGGAACACGTTCTCCGGGCCGGCGCTCGGGCAGCCACTTGCGCAGGAAGACGAGCTGACATGTCTCGCGGCGAAAGGCGGTCCGGACACCTCGCGCCTGGCCCTGGAGTGGGTGCAGAAGGACGGCTCGCGGTGGATCGCCACCATTCCGCTCACCACCGAGTGGCAGCGCTACGCGCTGACGCCGTATGAGTTCGGGTACTGGCACGACAACCCCAGCAGAGGTCGCGGCGGCCCGGACGATCATTTCCGGCCCGAGAACGCCGCCAAGCTCACCGTCGGCCTCGCCCAGACGCACACGCCGCTGCCCGGCGGCCGGCACGAGTTCTGGATCGACGAGGTCGGCGTCGCGCCGAACCCGTTCGGAAAGCTGGTGACCCCGGGGCAGATCGAGCTGACGCCAGTCGAGATGCTCACGCCCGGCTACAAGTTCCACCGGGTGACCAACGCCGCCAGCCTGAGAGTGAGCGACAAGCAGTGCCTGCTCCCGCCCGGCGAGCTGCCGGTGCCCGAAGGGCTCCTGTCGGCCCAACCTCGCCCGCAAGGCACGGGCTACAACAAGGAGCGCAAGCGGCGGTGGATTCCGCTGCTGGAGGCATTCGACAAGGACGGCGAAGTCTGCGGCACCCCGGCGTGCCTGGTAGTCAACCGCGTCGGGCGCTTCGCCAAGTCGGCCGTCGCGTCCTTCGCCCTGCCCAACGCGGCCTACCGTGACCCGCGCGTGCTCGACCTGATCGCCGCCCTTGCCAAGCGCGTGCATGAGGGCTTCTTCCTGTTCGAGGGCGGCGCCGAGAACTACGCCTACTTCCAGGGCGAGACAGTGACCCTCGGCGCGCAGACCATCAACCTCGGCAAGGGCGCCGTCCCGAAATGCTCCGTGCGGCTGACCGTCACCGCAGACGGAGCCAAGCAGTTCGAGCAGGTCATCCCCCTCGTGGACGGACGCGCCGAGTGCCAGTGGAAACCCGGCCGTTTCTCCCACCAGTCCTACGAAGTCCTCTGCGACCTCTTGGACTCGTCGGGAAGACGCCTCGACGCCCTCACCCACTCACTCCTCGTCTGGGAGCCCAGTCCCAAACCGGACTACATGACGAGCAAAGACGGCGACTTCTACCTCCACGGCAATAAGTGGTACGCCCACGGCGTCAACTACATGCCCTCCAGCGGCATCGGCATCGAGGACGGCCCGTACTTCGAGTACTGGGTAGACAAGCAACCCTACGACCCGGTCGTCACCGAACGCGACCTGAAGCACGTCAAGGCCATGGGGCTGAACATGGTCAGCCTCTTCTGCTATTACCGGTCGCTGCAGAGCCGCAACCTGCTGGACATTCTGGAGCGCTGCCGGCGACACGGGCTAATGGTAAACCTGTCGCTGCGTCCCGGCACGCCGCTCGACTTTCAATGGGACGAGATGAAGGCGCTCATCGAGGCATATCGCCTGGCCGAGAACGACACCGTCTTCGCGTACGACCTGGCGTGGGAACCGGCGTTCGGCAACCACAACATGCGCCAACGTTGGGACGGCGCGTGGGAGAAGTGGATCACCCAGCGCTACGGCAGCCTCGCCAACGCCGAAGCCGACTGGGGCGTGCCCGTGCCCCGGACCGAGGGCAAGGTGACCGGCCCGTCCGACGAGCAGTGCTCGAAAGAAGGTCCGCATCGCGTGATGGTGTGCGCCTACCGCCGCTTCCTGGACGACCTGCTGGCAAAGGCACACGCGACGGCCAACGGCCTGGTGAAGAGCATTGACCCGCACCACTTCACCAGCTTCCGCATGTCCATCGGCGGCGATCCGACGATCTCACCGGCGTGGATCGGCTACGACTTCCGCGGGCTGGCCCGCAGTGTGGATATCATGGAGCCGGAAGGCTACGGTCGCAGCGGCGACTGGGAGCGCGTCAAGCCCGGTCGCTTCACTGCCGACTACGCCCGCTGCATGGCGCCCGGGCGGCCGGTGATGTGGGCGGAGTTCGGCCGCTCAACCTGGAACCGCGAGGCGATGGAGCAGGACTTGGAGTTGGAGAATTGGACCGGCGGCTTCTACAACGACTTCCTCCGCATGGCGTACGAGTCAGGCGCCAGTGGCACCGTTTGCTGGTGGTACCCGGGCGGCTACCGCGTCGGCGAAAACAGCGACTACGGCATCCTCAACCCCGACGGCACGTGGCGACCCAACACACACGCCCTTCACGACTGGGCGGAGAAGTTCACGACCCCGCGCAACCGCAAGCCAGTGGACAACTGGCTCACCATCGACCGCGACGCCACCGTCGGCGGTCTCGTCGGCGTCTACAACCAAGTCAAAGAGCGCTACTGGCAACTCCTCGACCAGGGCAAGAACCCGGGGCTGCGGACCGACGGCTGCGGGCTTGACTCCGCAACCGCGCCACGCACCGCCGTCGGCAACGTGCCCTACAAGCCAGGGAGGAATCCGCACAAGTATCTCGATGCCGAGTTCGACCGTCTCGAGATCCGCAACGCCAAAGGCGAATGGCAAGCGGTGGCAGACGGCGGCACCGTCGCCGTGAAGCGCGAACAAGCCATCGTCGCCCGCGCCACAGTAGGCAACCTGGGCGAAGCAAAGTGGCTGGCGGCCAACGGCGCCGGTCAAGTGGGGCTGGCTGCCGGAACCGCCTTCCTGCCGATCCTGCAGGACGTGCCGTTCCTGGGGACAAGCAAGGTGGAGGGAGCAATCGTCGCCAAGCCGACCGGCCCGCTGTCCTTGACCTTCGTCATGCGCGCCGCACCAGACGTGACCTTCGGGGAAGCGCTCCGGGTGCAACTCACCGTCGAGTAGCGGCCGCCGGCTACGCCCCGTTCTCAGCCACAAACCGCGCGAAGCCCTCCAGCTCGCCGCCATCGACCCAGACGCCTTCGCACGAGCGACACCTGTCCAACTGGATGCCGGACGAGTAGGCGTACTCGTAGGGGAAAAGCGGCCACTGGCAGACCGGGCAGAGCTTCTGGTTGGGTGGCGGGGGCGGTGCCGGCAGGGGTGCGGGGGCACCTGGCGTCTCCAACAGCGCGAAGCGGCTCGACTCGATTGAGCACGATGACGGCGGCTCGACGGGCGGCGGGCCCTGCGCAATCAGCTTCGACAACGACTGGTCGGTCAGCCACAGCCCGCCGCACGACTGGCACCGGTCCAGCGTCAGCTCTCCCCAGTCCTGGGTGAGCAAGCGGCCGCTGCATTGTGGGCAGAGCATCGCGCCCTGGCGCCCCCGCAATACTGCCTGGCAACGCCAACAGACCAGTGCCGAAGCGGGGTTGGTCTCGTTGCAGACGGGACAGCTCAGCTTGGTCAGGAAGCTGGCAGCCGCGAAGACGCCGCGTCTCTTTGCCGGCCCTTGATCGTCGCGCTTGCGTTGCTCCTCGACCTGTCGCCAGATCGCCCGGAGTTCGCCGTCGTCGACCCAGATGCCCTTGCACGTCCGGCAGCCGCCCAGCAGGATGCCCTTCGAGTGCTTCAGCTCGAAAGGGAACAGTGCACTGCCGCAGTTGGGGCACAGCCCTCCGCGGGCGGCGCCGTTCCGCCGGTGCCCCTTCTCCGGGACAAACTGGTCGTCCAGCTCAACGAGCGCGCCCTGATGCGACCGGGCGACTTGGTTCAGCTCCTTCTCGTCGAACCAGAGGCCTGCGCACTGGGGGCACTCATCTATCTCGACGCCGTCAATCGATTCGCTTCGCAAGGTCTCTTGGCAGCGGGGACAGGATTTCACAGCGGAACACCTCGCACTACGGGAACGCGCGCCCCCGGTCTTCGCGTTGCCCGCCGCATTGTACCGAATTCGCGGTAGGAGCAGAGGGCAAGGCGACACCAGCAGCAACTACAGGCAGCGCGGCAGCAGATCCAGCCGCAACTCGACCAGCAGCGTCAACTCCAGGCGCGCGAGATTGCGCAGGTGCTCACCCCGGAGCAGCAGAAGGCCTGCCAGCGCATTGCTCACCGACTGCAGGGCCGGCAGTCGCCTGTCGGTGGAGAGGCGGGGATCACGCCGAACCTGCAATAGCCGACGTGGGCGGCGGGGCCGTTGCGGGCCGATTGGGGGTCACATCTTTTGTTCTAACTTTACGCGAAGCTGGACGCAAGTTGGTGATCCAGGTCTGCAACACGGCGGCGCAGTTGCCGGTCCTGGAGCAGTTTCTTCTCAACCCGCTGACAGGTCAAACTCACTGCCGGCGTGCTCACGCCACCGAACCACTCACCTAATTCGGTCAGCCGGTGGCGGCCGTGGCGACGAGCGAGGTACACCGCCACGTCACGGGCGTGGTTGGCGTGTTTACGCTTTTGGCGCAGCACCTCTTCCTCGCAGCCGTAGCTGGCGCACACTGCTGCCAGGCTAACCTGCGGGCGCGCTTTGGTCAACTGCGCGACTTCCGCGTTCGTGTCCACGTTCCAGAAACTCACACGCACCCAGTCCACGAAGTCGCGCGTCCCCAACACCGCGCCAAACGCCAGTTCCCGCAGCGGGTCTTGTACCACTTCCTCCGGCTGCTCAACGAACTCGCGGTACCGGCTGCGCTGCTCCTTTCGCGTGGCGCCGAACCGCTTCAGCGTCTTGTCAACCGTCAGCCACGACGGCCGCTTGCAGACACCCAGGTACGCTCGGTAGCTCGACCACCGGTAGTCACCGGGATGACTCACGACCCCCGCCCGCACCGGATTCAGGTGAATGTACCTCGTCAACTCGCGCAGATGCCCCGACGCTTCGACAACCGCGCTCTTGAACCGTCCCTGAAACAAATGCCCTACGCGCTCCTGGGTCCGGTTCACGTAGCTTGCGTACTTGTGATTGAGCCACTGCAGCGGCCGGCTCAATTCCCCCGCCGGCGTCTCCACTTCCAGGTGATTGCGCATCAGACAGTACCCGTGGAACACCAGCCCAAAGCGCTCGTGCGTCTCCGCCACTGTCTCCAGGAACTCCTGCCGATCCGCGTCCCCGTAGAAGATCTCCTGTCGAGCCACACCCCTCCCGGTGACGTGATAGTAAGCTCCCGCATACTCCACTCGCAACGGCCGGGCCATCGCTGCTTCCCCTCGTCTTCGCCGTCTTGGTTGATCGCCAGCCGCCGAGCATAACCTCTCCGGCCGCCTTGTCAATACTTTGAATTAAAGATGTGACCCCTTTGCCGCGAACCCGGCCGCATGTTCCTGCTCACTGGCTACGCCCAGGGCGGCGACGCTTTGATCGGCTGGGATGTCGAGGGCGGAGACGACGACGGCATCTGCTTCGAGCCGGAGAAGAAACCAACGGTAAGCGACTGGTTCCCGAAGGCCGGGGCCGTCGTTCTGCTGACCGGCAAGCACGCGCGACCGGCGGAGCAAGGCGTGTACCGCGAAGCGCTCCGCCAAGGAGCCTGGCTGCTGCGCGTCCGCGAGAGTGGCCACCACCACGCGGGCCCGGCAACCTTCGACGCCTGGGCGAAGTCGCTGGACGACCCGTCGCTTTCTGCCGACGACCCCGCGACCGCCAAGCGCCGCAACGAGCTCCTCGACCCGATGGTCTGGGACTTGGCAACGCGCCGCCACTACGGAGCGCTCTTCCTCATCCGCGCCGCCGAGCTGTTCCCCAAGGCAGCAACCGACCTGCAAGCCGCCGCCGCCTGCTTCCGGGCCGAACACGACATGATGTGGGAAGTGAACCGCGTAGGCGGCGGCCAGTGGCCGGGGGACAAGCTGCCCAAGCTGGCTGATCCCGCCGTCCGCAAGCAGATCGCTGAGCTGTTGCTGAAGTCGCGCGACAAGGACTTGGAGGCGGCGGAGTCCATCGAGCGGGCGCTGAGAGCAGCCGCCGACTGAGGGCGAGCCCCAACGCCGCCGCCCGTCCGCTTTGTGGGGGCGCCGATCCCCGAGGATAGAGCGCCGGCCTCGGCATTGCCGGGATCAGAAGACCTCGCCGGCATGGAGCGCCGTCAGGAAGTCCGCCACCGGGAGCACGTCCACCCCCTCGAAGTGATACGCCCGCGGGCCGTTGTACACGCCGATCATCCTGTCCACGTGAAGGCGGCCGTCTTCGCTGACCGACCGCATCGTGCGCTCCCACTGGCGGTTCCACTTCTGCGCCGACTTCACCTCGAGGCACACGACGTGCGCTCTGGCTTCGGCTTGGCGTTTCCTCGTCTCGATGATGAAGTCGATCTCTGCGCCGTCAGCCGTCCGGTAAAAGCAGAGAGAGCGGTTCTTCGCTTGAGTGTGGTTGTGGACTCTCAGCTCATGATAAATGAGCGTCTCAAGCGCGTACCCCTGCCACACGCGATCGACCGGGTCGAACAGCAACCCGGCCGCTGCCCTGGCGACCCCGCAATCGAACCAAAAGAACTTCGGCCGGGTCTGCTCCCGAACCTTCAGCCGTGGGCGGTAGGCGGGAAGGAAGTGGCCGAGGAGGGTGTCCTCCAGGATCGAGAAATACGTGTCCACTGTACTGCGGGGAACGCCGGCCTCGGTCGCGATGTTCTGTCCGTTCACGAGCTGACCATTGAGCAAGCCGGCGATCTGAAGGAAGCGCAAGAACGGCGGCAAGCTTCGGACGATGCCCTCCTCCCGGATCTCTTCCTTGAGGTAGGTGCTCACATAAGCGTTGAGGATATCTGCGGCGTTGTGCGGGTCCAAATGAACCAGCGGCAGCGAGCCCCACTGGGTCGCGACGCCCAGGTCAAAGCTCCCCTGCAGCTCTGCCCACGAGAAGCCCTCCAGATGCCGAGTGACGGCTCGGCCTCCCAGCAGATTGATGCCACCCCATCGCAGCTTCCGCGCCGAGGACCCGCACAGGGCGAATCGCCAGCGTCGCGCCTCCATCAGCCGGTGCACCTCGTTGAGCAACTCCGGGACCTTCTGGATCTCATCGACGACGACCAGCGACTGCTCCGGCAGATTGCCGGCAAGCGCCTCCAGACGGCTGGGCTCTCGGGACAGCTCGAGGTAGAGAGAGGAGTCGAGCAAGTCGATCCGCGGGACCTCCGGAAGGACGCGCCGTAGCCAAGTGCTCTTCCCAACGCCACGCGGGCCGAAGAGGAAGAACGAGCGGTCTGGGAGGGTAAGGAGGCGGCTGATGTGGCTCTCGTCCATTTTTCGTTTCTACATCTCTCATGTAAGAATGCAGTGCAATTCTACATTAGCGATGTAGGAACGTCAACCCATGTCCAAGGCACTGCCTGGCACCGTGTCTATTGCCATTGGGCCCGAGGCTGGCACGGGGACACGCCAACGCCGCCCGGACCGGAGCCCTGTGTTCGGCCGGACGAACCGGCTGTTTTGGGTGGTGTGCAGGCAATCGGCCGCCGTTGGCGTAGTAGTGCGGCGCTCCCCACCAACCACACGTTTCCCAGAGGAGAACGAACCATGCAAACCGACTCCCTCGACCGACGCGACTTCCTCAAGCTCTCGGCCGCCGGTGCGGCGGCAGTGGCGGCCGGGGTTGCTGCCGCTGAGCCGGACGCCAAGCCGATCCGCGTGGGCACCATCGGCTGCGGCGGGATGGGCAATGCGCACCTCCAAACGATGCTGCGTCTGAAGGCCGCCGGCGAGCCCGTCGAAATCGCAGCCGTGTGCGACGTGTACCAGCCGAGGCTGGAAGCCGCCGCCAAGCTCACGGGCAGCCGCCCCTACGCGAAGTACAAGGAACTGCTGGCTTCACCGCAGATAGAGGCCGTCTCCATTGCGACGCCCGACCATTGGCATGCGCGTATTGCCTGTGACGCGTTGGACGCCGGAAAAGACGTCTACTGCGAGAAGCCGATGACGTACTGGAAGGACTTGGGGCAGGCCAAGGAGATCGTCAAGGCGGTCAAGCGGAACGGCCGCGTGCTGCAAGTCGGCACACAAGGGATGTCCGATGACATCTGGGAACTCGCCGCCGCGCGGATCAAGGAAGGCGCACTTGGCGGGCTGCTCCAGGCGCAGGCCAGTGACTTGCGGAACGGCCCCTTGGGCGTCTACTCGCCGCTCAGCAATGACGGCCTCGCCAAACCCGGCGAGAACCTCGACTGGGATACTTGGCTCGGTCCTGCGCCGAAGCGCCCCTGGGAGCCCGGCCGGTTCTTCGCGTTCCGGTCGTTCTGGGACTACTCCGGCGGCGTCGCCACCGACTTCTTCCCGCACATCCTGACCCCGCTGGTGCGAACGATGGAACTTGGCTTTCCGCACCGGGCAACTGCGTCGGGCGGCCTGTACCAGTGGCACGACGGGCGCGAAGTGCCGGACATCATCACACTGATGATCGAGTACCCCGAAGGGCCGTCAGTAATGCTGGTCGGTTCGGTCTCCAACGACACCCCGATCCCGACGATGATCCGCGGGAAGAACGCCACCATGTTCTTCCAGGACCCGGGCGCAGTCATCGAGCCGCAGCAAGCCACCAATCCCAACGGCAAGCGGGAGGAAATCACCCGCACCCGCGGCGCCTCGCTCGACGAGCATTGGCAGGACTTCCTCCGCTGCGTCCGCACGCGCGAGAAACCCAGGAGCAACGAACTGCTCGGCTGCCAAGTCATGGCGGCGCTGCACATGGGCGTTACCGCGTACCGGACGGGGCGGACGATGGAGTTCGATCCGGTGCGTGAAGTGGCTCGACCGGTGTAGCGGGCCGGACCGACGCTTGACGCGCTTGGACCACGGGGTATCATCCCTGTTGCCATGACACGAGAACAGATCGCCGAACGCATCAAGATCGACCCCAACGTCTGCTTCGGGAAGCCGGTGGTCCGGGGGACGCGAATCTGGGTGTCGCTCGTTGTCGACAACCTCGCTGAAGGCGTCGCCGAACAGGAACTGCTTGAAGCCTACCCGCAGCTCACCAGAGAAGACCTCCGCGCCTGCCTCGGCTATGCTGCGGAGATGACGCGGGAGCGCGTGCTGCCGGTTCCCGTGGAGCGGATGGCGTGAGGTTCAAGCTCGACGAAAACCTCGACGTCCGACTGGCTCCTCTGCTGGTGGCCGGCGGGCACGACGTTGAGACCGTTCGAGACGAAACCCTGTCGGGAGCCTCCGACCGGGAGCTGTACAGCCGCTGCCGGCAGGAGCGCCGAACGTTCGTCACCCTCGATCTGGACTTCGCGAACCCGTTCCAGTTCCCGCCCGAGCCGACGGCGGGGATCATCGTCCTTCGGCCGCCGAAGCCCTTGTTGCCGATGATCCGGGCCACGCTGACCACGGCTCTTACCGAGATCCTGACCGGGGACGTAGAGGGTGCCCTTTGGATCGTCGAACCCGGACGAATCCGCGTCCACCAGCGGGCCGAGGAGCGTGAAGTGGCCCGCCCGGTGTAGCGGGCCGGCGCTCTGGAGCGCCCACCGGCACCGCCTCCGGGTTTGGGGTCGCCCCTGTACTCACTGCCCTGGGTATGCCGCTCTTTGCCATGAGGTGTCCGGCCGCTCGTGGCGCGAGCTGGGATTCCGGTGGGCGCACGGCAGGCTGAGCCGGCCGGCGGACCGGGCAAGCCGGAGCGGACGCGTGGCTGGAGCGGCAGCGACGATGATCGCGGCAGGTCCCCAAGATCGGGAACTCCGCTCCCTCTCCCGCGCGCTCAGGACCATTTGTAGCGACTGGGGGCTTCGCCCCCAGACCCCCAAAGTCCAAATCCCCAAAACACCAAACCTCAGGGGACCCCTGCAGGCACGACACACCGGAACCCGATGATGTAGTGGCAGTTCGACGGGAAGTGGTTGTTGCGGTAGGCGGCGCGGAGGAAGACGGTAATGAGGAAACACGAGCCACCGCGCAGCACACGGGCGCCGGAATCGTTGGGGTTCTCCCGTCCATCATTCGACCGGTAAGGGTACTCCTTGTACAGCGAACTGCACCACTCCCACACATTCCCGGCCATATCGCACAGACCGAACGGGTTCGGGCGATAGCTGCCAACGGGCTTCGTGCCTTTGGACCGGTAATTCGCCAACTGGGCACTGATCTCCCCCGTGGCTGTGCCATACTCGAACTGCTTGCCGCCTCGGGCTGCGTACTCCCACTCCGCCTCGGTCGGCAACCGGCCGCCGGCCCACTCGGCATACGCCTTCGCCGCGTACCACGGAACATACACCACCGGGTGATCCAGCTTGTCGCCAGGTGGTTGGTCGCCGCGCCAATGCTTCAGGTAGTCACCGCCATGGTACTTGCGGTCGATCCGCCCCCGAGTCCACTGCGGGTTGGCTTGCAGGAAGGTGTGGAACTGCGCGTTAGTGACTTCCTTGGCATACATCCAGAAGCCGTCCACGCGCTGCTTGTGGGCTGCGTTGCCCTCACCCATCATGAACTCCCCGCCCGGAATCCACACCAGCTCCGCGCCGTCTTCGAGGTTGGTCCGTTCCTGGCCGGCGCGCGGCGCCCGGGAGGGCGAGGCTCCCGCCGAGCCGTTCGTGGTCAGGGCGGCTCTGGGGGACCCTCGCCCTCCCGCCGAACCGGTTACGGGCGAGGGCGGCTCAGCGGGAGCTTCGCCCTCCCGAGGTCGGCGTTCAGCGGGC